>Ga0208041_1001031_pt1 | contig 20452 bp, 13 predicted proteins | sample AD_SCU002_MetaG_FD_184453 | JGI IMG/M metagenome (GOLD analysis project Ga0208041, IMG submission 184453) | Active sludge microbial communities of municipal wastewater-treating anaerobic digesters from China - AD_SCU002_MetaG (SPAdes) (version 2) | ecosystem: Engineered > Bioreactor > Anaerobic...
TGACATAGATCCCGGCGACCGAGGGGTCGGCGTCGAGGGCCCCGACGGCCCGGGCGAGGCGCTCGTAATCGTCGAAGTAGCCGGAGTGGGTGACGCCGTCGGCGAGCGCCCGGACCTCGATTACGCCTTCAGTGGGGGCGAGGAGCGTTGCTGCCTGAAGGATCTCGTTCATACCTGCACCTCTGAGAAGAGGGGGGCGCTTGTCGCCTCTCCGCAGGCGACCCGCCGGAGGGAGACGAGGGGGACGATCCAGGTGCCTTCCCGGGTCCGGATCACCACCGCTTTCCCCGCGGCGTTCAGCGCCGCATATCCCTCAATCGTTACCTCCCCCATGACGGTGCCGCTTGCCCGCCGCACCCGCTCCCGGACGACCGGGACCGGTCGGCCAGAGAATATGAGCGCCCGGACATCTGCGGGCGATATCCGGCAGCGTTCCCCCTCGACATGGACGATGAGCCCGCCGGCCGATGTGCCGGAAAGGGTACCTAACTCAGGCATCATGGACGCCCCCGTTCGATTTCGACGGTGTAGTGGTGGTTCCTGGTCCTCCGTACATGGATCTCCCGCACCGCCCTTCCATACCGCCGGATGACATCCGCCACCGCCCGCGGGATGAGGAAGAGCGGGACAGTACTGACACGGTCTTCCTCAGATGGTCTTATCACTCCGGGCGGAGAAGAGCTGGTGGCAGTCCCGTGTGAATCGATGTTGGCGCACGCTTCATCCCGTGGGCTGCCGTCTTTATGGTCTATGCTTTGCATTCTGTTTCCTCATCGCGTGGTGCTATCAATCTGACTTTATCCTCAACACCTTCTCCCGGACGAGTTTTGCTACTCGGGTCCGGGAGATGGGTCAGGTAGTTCCCGGGCGGTCTCTTGCCGCTTTCCTCTGCTGAGATGCCGTGGTTTTGACATTGGTCGCCGGCACCTCTCGCATAAAAATAGATGGATATGAGATGATATGAGCAAGAACCGCGCGAAGTGTGAGTGAGAATCCCTTCAGTACCCGCGGTCCCCGGCCCGTGTCCACAGACCCGCGCTATACCAATACGGGCTCCCGTCCCGCAGTTCCCGGTAATACCGGCAGAGGTCCGCGACGACGCACCGGTGCGATCATGGGCGTCGGTGCAACCCGCGGCTACTCGGCGGTCAAGTGGGGCGTGGTCCGCGAGATCGTCGCCGCGTGGGTCCTGACCATCCCGGCGGCGGCGACCGTGGCCGGGCTCTATTGTCTCGTCAGTCGGGCGCTGTTTGGTGGGATTGTTTGACGTACGGGCGTGGCAGGAGTTCTCCGCGCGCAGGAAGATACACGAGGGGGCCTCTCTGCCATCATGGGACTCTCCTTTCTTTACTCGGATGTTTTGCCTGGTCAAAAGGTTCGCTCACAAAGAGTGGTCGTGCGGTCTCATTCAGCTCAATTGGGCCATATCCATTCAGACATGGTAAGGATCTCTTCCCTGCATTGTACCTCTATAAAACTCACGCTTCAATTGGACCATGTCCTTTCAGACATGGTAAGCCCGCAAAGAACCGATCGTCGCCGCAATCTTGGCGAACTTCAATTGGGCCATGTCCTTTCAGACATGGTAAGGCCTTGCCTGCGCTCCCCTCCGGGGCGGTGTCGGCGGGCTTCAATTGGGCCATGTCCTTTCAGACATGGTAAGCGGCTCCGGGTGGCCTGGCGCGAGAGTTTGTCAAGCTTCAATTGGGCCATGTCCTTTCAGACATGGTAAGAGTAAAAGGGGTGGAATACCTAAACGAGCCTCTCCCGAGCTTCAATTGGGCCATGTCCTTTCAGACATGGTAAGGGCCTTGAGGTCCTTGACGTCCTGCTCCGTATCGCGGCTTCAATTGGGCCATGTCCTTTCAGACATGGTAAGGACGTTTTCGGTATACGGGTTCTGCACAACGCCGATGCTTCAATTGGGCCATGTCCTTTCAGACATGGTAAGTCGGTTCTCTTCTACCACCGGTTCTTTGGCGGCGATAGCTTCAATTGGGCCATGTCCTTTCAGACATGGTAAGCCGCACCCGCAGCACTGAGACAGACATCATGAAAACGCTTCAATTGGGCCATGTCCTTTCAGACATGGTAAGAAGGCTTCTTGGAGTTTTGCTCTTGCCTTACCAAGTAGCTTCAATTGGGCCATGTCCTTTCAGACATGGTAAGTGCGCCGGCGGAAGCGGTCGGATCGGGTGTTCTCGTGGCTTCAATTGGGCCATGTCCTTTCAGACATGGTAAGTTATCCAGCAACCAATTACTGCTGGCGCTACCGCGCGCTTCAATTGGGCCATGTCCTTTCAGACATGGTAAGAATTCCCTCCGCATGTTGCACTTCCTGTTGGTGCTACGCTTCAATTGGGCCATGTCCTTTCAGACATGGTAAGGCCATGAGAAGTTATCTCGGTATAGTAGTTATCTATAGCTTCAATTGGGCCATGTCCTTTCAGACATGGTAAGGAGTTCAAATTGGACGGTAGTATACCCTCCTTCCTTGCTTCAATTGGGCCATGTCCTTTCAGACATGGTAAGGGGGGCAGGCCATGATCTCCCGGTGGGACGCGCTCCCGCTTCAATTGGGCCATGTCCTTTCAGACATGGTAAGCCTGAATCACCGGCTGGAAGAGTGCGGCCGCGCCTGGCTTCAATTGGGCCATGTCCTTTCAGACATGGTAAGTGCGCACTGGAACGGTGCGTTGTCATTGAGCACCTCGCTTCAATTGGGCCATGTCCTTTCAGACATGGTAAGGGGATAGTCTGGTCCGGAGAAGAGACGTTATAAACGCTTCAATTGGGCCATGTCCTTTCAGACATGGTAAGGGTCTCCCTGGCATCGATGGAAGAACAGACCGTCCCCGCTTCAATTGGGCCATGTCCTTTCAGACATGGTAAGGGCTCTTTCGAGCCCCGGGAGGAGCAAGCCCATGCCGCTTCAATTGGGCCATGTCCTTTCAGACATGGTAAGAGCCGTTCTGGTGCTGTTGGGAGCCGGGGCACGAGGATGCTTCAATTGGGCCATGTCCTTTCAGACATGGTAAGAGGATCCGACTTATCGACATCGACAGCAAAATCCCGCTTCAATTGGGCCATGTCCTTTCAGACATGGTAAGTCACCATGGTCTTCCTCGGGGGCGGCATCCTAACCGCTTCAATTGGGCCATGTCCTTTCAGACATGGTAAGGATCAAGGTCGCGCCGAACGGCAAGATGACCGTCTCGCTTCAATTGGGCCATGTCCTTTCAGACATGGTAAGAGGCATGTTGGGCCTTCTGCAGGGCAGCCCTTGCAGACGCTTCAATTGGGCCATGTCCTTTCAGACATGGTAAGGGAAAGGCGGAGAGATCCTGACCGCGGAAGAGTTCGTGCTGCTTCAATTGGGCCATGTCCTTTCAGACATGGTAAGCGGCAAGACCACCGCGGCCCTCACCGAGGAGGAACAGCTTCAATTGGGCCATGTCCTTTCAGACATGGTAAGCCTCACGTCTCTAAAAAACGAGAGCCTCACGCATAACGCTTCAATTGGGCCATGTCCTTTCAGACATGGTAAGGCCGAGGTGTCGAAACGCGGTGACGAGTTGATAGATCTGCTTCAATTGGGCCATGTCCTTTCAGACATGGTAAGCGCCAGGCTTCCGAGTCCGGCGGTATTGGACAGAGGCCGCTTCAATTGGGCCATGTCCTTTCAGACATGGTAAGTCCGCTTCCCCTAAAATGAGGCTAAAATGACCGTCAGCTTCAATTGGGCCATGTCCTTTCAGACATGGTAAGTCGCGGCCTGCCTCTCTGACGGCGACCGCGTCGTCGGGGCTTCAATTGGGCCATGTCCTTTCAGACATGGTAAGAAGCGCTGCCGCGCTTACCCGGCTTCGCCGGGAGGGGGGCTTCAATTGGGCCATGTCCTTTCAGACATGGTAAGGTCGGCGCACAGGGGGAGGTGTCGCGATCCCGGAACCGGCTTCAATTGGGCCATGTCCTTTCAGACATGGTAAGATCGTCGTGTAGCCCCGCTCATTCATCCAGTTGTAGCTTCAATTGGGCCATGTCCTTTCAGACATGGTAAGGCGGGTCTCTTCGAGGCGGTCGGGCTCGCCTACGCCGCGCTTCAATTGGGCCATGTCCTTTCAGACATGGTAAGTCTTCCAGACGCTACCAGGGGTTCTCTTCCCTGCAGGCTTCAATTGGGCCATGTCCTTTCAGACATGGTAAGGTTCAGCGGGAGAACATGCGGCGGATGATTCTCGAAATGCTTCAATTGGGCCATGTCCTTTCAGACATGGTAAGTCCGTCGCTTCCGTCCCGTCAAACTGGAAACTCTGCGATGGGCTTCAATTGGGCCATGTCCTTTCAGACATGGTAAGGGGATCTCGATTCTTGCCCACGCCCCGACCCCGGACGTGCTTCAATTGGGCCATGTCCTTTCAGACATGGTAAGCAAGCCCGCGGTCATCGCTCGGCACGGCAGAACTGACGCTTCAATTGGGCCATGTCCTTTCAGACATGGTAAGGGCCGCACCGGTCAGGGCCGCGGTGATCCAGAGGGCGCTTCAATTGGGCCATGTCCTTTCAGACATGGTAAGCAGAATGATCTCATCGATCACGGGGCCAATGGCGATCAGGCTTCAATTGGGCCATGTCCTTTCAGACATGGTAAGGCCCCGACCGTAGAACCGACGACGACGCCGGGGGAGCTTCAATTGGGCCATGTCCTTTCAGACATGGTAAGGGTTCTTCACCCACGCCCGTGGCACCGCAGGCGACCTGCTTCAATTGGGCCATGTCCTTTCAGACATGGTAAGAGGGGCTCAAGGACGGCGGTTCGTTTGATCTAGTTCTGCTTCAATTGGGCCATGTCCTTTCAGACATGGTAAGGGGAAAAGAGACGGGGAAGGTGGCTCTGGAGAAAGGGCTTCAATTGGGCCATGTCCTTTCAGACATGGTAAGGTCGTCCCCCGGCACCAGGCGGCTCGCCACGAAGACCCGCTTCAATTGGGCCATGTCCTTTCAGACATGGTAAGTCCGTTCTGTGGCGGAACGGCAGATCACGCAGAAACGCTTCAATTGGGCCATGTCCTTTCAGACATGGTAAGTGTCTGCCTGGACTGCGTCAAGACGATGTCGCCCGGGGCTTCAATTGGGCCATGTCCTTTCAGACATGGTAAGGGGTCTCGATGACGATGCCGAAGAGCATCCCGGAGATGCTTCAATTGGGCCATGTCCTTTCAGACATGGTAAGAAAGCATGAGCCTGAGCAGGCGTTCTCGATTCCGCAGCTTCAATTGGGCCATGTCCTTTCAGACATGGTAAGGGACAGGATTGGTAGAGATGTGAAAGATGGACGAGCAAGCTTCAATTGGGCCATGTCCTTTCAGACATGGTAAGGGCGGCGACCCAGGCCGGGCGAGTCAGAAGGATGCTCGCTTCAATTGGGCCATGTCCTTTCAGACATGGTAAGCCGGGCGACGGCGATCATCTCGTCCCGACTCATCACGCTTCAATTGGGCCATGTCCTTTCAGACATGGTAAGATTTTTGGAAACCCTACTGAATGCCATCTCTGGTCTGCTTCAATTGGGCCATGTCCTTTCAGACATGGTAAGGACTCGGTCATCGATCGGGAGATCTGCGATACCGCCGCTTCAATTGGGCCATGTCCTTTCAGACATGGTAAGGGTCGCAAAACCCCGCAAGGACTTGAAAGCGGACATGCTTCAATTGGGCCATGTCCTTTCAGACATGGTAAGGGGCTCCTGCCGAGTGTGCAGCGATTGCAAGTGCAGGCTTCAATTGGGCCATGTCCTTTCAGACATGGTAAGGATGCGCGGTCGTGCCTGGGGGGCAACCGATCTCGCCGCTTCAATTGGGCCATGTCCTTTCAGACATGGTAAGTGTGCTGACGCGGCTTTGGGAAGACGACCCAGAATTGCTTCAATTGGGCCATGTCCTTTCAGACATGGTAAGTCGACCGGCCGGGGTGCGTCCGGGCATACCACTTGCCGCTTCAATTGGGCCATGTCCTTTCAGACATGGTAAGCGGAGAACCAGTGTCGGTAGTAGGGGTATTCGCACTCGCTTCAATTGGGCCATGTCCTTTCAGACATGGTAAGGGGGATGGTGGACGCCCTCCTGGGCCGGCATATTCCGCTTCAATTGGGCCATGTCCTTTCAGACATGGTAAGAAACCGCTTGAAGAGCTGACCTACTACAACTCCCCCGCTTCAATTGGGCCATGTCCTTTCAGACATGGTAAGGGTTGACATGGGTTAACCTCGCTTGAGGAAGGAGAGACTTCAATTGGGCCATGTCCTTTCAGACATGGTAAGGTCCGGGGCTGATCTCCGGGCCGGGGCGGCCGGTGGGGCTTCAATTGGGCCATGTCCTTTCAGACATGGTAAGCGATGAACTGGGACGCGGACGAGAAGACCCGGCGCTGGCTTCAATTGGGCCATGTCCTTTCAGACATGGTAAGAGGCGACCGCGATCTTCTCCGGGGCGGGGCTCTGGGAGCTTCAATTGGGCCATGTCCTTTCAGACATGGTAAGGCCCCGGGCCTTCAGCACGTCGCGGCCATCCAGCGCGCTTCAATTGGGCCATGTCCTTTCAGACATGGTAAGGGAAGCCCATAGTGCCGCCCTGGCGCGGCTCTCCTCTGCTTCAATTGGGCCATGTCCTTTCAGACATGGTAAGAGCCGGCCGGGACGTGAAGCCGCACCGGGACGCCGTACTGGCTTCAATTGGGCCATGTCCTTTCAGACATGGTAAGGCAAGGGTCGGGGCACTGTCGCATTAACACTCATAGAGCTTCAATTGGGCCATGTCCTTTCAGACATGGTAAGCGTTTCAGAGGATACCGCAGAGGCGAGGCGCACCCATGCTTCAATTGGGCCATGTCCTTTCAGACATGGTAAGGGTGCTACGGATCTATAAATTTCACCTGCTGCTGATGCTTCAATTGGGCCATGTCCTTTCAGACATGGTAAGGAGATGGTTATTGCACAGGATATGACCACTGAGACTGCTTCAATTGGGCCATGTCCTTTCAGACATGGTAAGGCTGAAGAAGCAAAACAGGCTAAACGACAGAAGCAGCTTCAATTGGGCCATGTCCTTTCAGACATGGTAAGATATCCCAGGTAGGAACATTCCAACGCATTGAAAGAGCTTCAATTGGGCCATGTCCTTTCAGACATGGTAAGTGGGTTTCAATCCTTCTATTGAATGGAAACAATGTGTAGCTTCAATTGGGCCATGTCCTTTCAGACATGGTAAGCCAGTTGAGGCTTTCTGAACACTGAAAATTGATTTGCGCTTCAATTGGGCCATGTCCTTTCAGACATGGTAAGATCCTTACGAGTGCATTACGCAACGTATAAATAGTGCTTCAATTGGGCCATGTCCTTTCAGACATGGTAAGCGCTTTAAAGCGTGGAATAGTCACCAAATCCACAAAACGCTTCAATTGGGCCATGTCCTTTCAGACATGGTAAGGTCCAGGGAGCCTCGACGATGGAAGTTTGTTGGAAGTGCTTCAATTGGGCCATGTCCTTTCAGACATGGTAAGCTGCTGGTTACTCATCCGCGTATGTTGTCGTTATGGGCTTCAATTGGGCCATGTCCTTTCAGACATGGTAAGGGTTCAAGTACGGTCGTACCCCTAAGGATTGGATCAGCTTCAATTGGGCCATGTCCTTTCAGACATGGTAAGGGAAAGCCAGCACCACCAGGAGAGCAACAACCCGCTTGCTTCAATTGGGCCATGTCCTTTCAGACATGGTAAGCGAACGGAGGCGTTCAGGCGGTCAGATACGAAATCCCGCTTCAATTGGGCCATGTCCTTTCAGACATGGTAAGAGTAAACTCCTCACCATACTTGTTATCAATATCCGCATGCTTCAATTGGGCCATGTCCTTTCAGACATGGTAAGGACGCTCTAGCGTGGTGGTGACACTCTGATGATGAAGCTTCAATTGGGCCATGTCCTTTCAGACATGGTAAGCTAGCAAGGTATTCACGAATCTCTTCATCAAGTTGATGCTTCAATTGGGCCATGTCCTTTCAGACATGGTAAGAAGTTCCGGCGAGCCACCACCAGCATCCTCCGCGTCGCGCTTCAATTGGGCCATGTCCTTTCAGACATGGTAAGGAACATGCCATCACAGAACAGGGCAACTTCCGGCTGCTTCAATTGGGCCATGTCCTTTCAGACATGGTAAGGCCGCCTCGATGAGCTCCAGGGCGCCGGGCGAGATCTGGCTTCAATTGGGCCATGTCCTTTCAGACATGGTAAGGCAATCTATTTCAATAAATACTGCAATGGTAACATCAGCTTCAATTGGGCCATGTCCTTTCAGACATGGTAAGTAAATAATGTAAAACTTGTAAAGGACAAGTATCAGATTGCTTCAATTGGGCCATGTCCTTTCAGACATGGTAAGGGCGGCGCAATTCGCATAGAGAAAACCGAGCCCCGGCTTCAATTGGGCCATGTCCTTTCAGACATGGTAAGGGCGGGGGCAGAGGTGCCGCCGTCGAAGGCGAGTTTGCTTCAATTGGGCCATGTCCTTTCAGACATGGTAAGATCATGACCGATTACGGGCTCATCCAGCCCAAACCGGCTTCAATTGGGCCATGTCCTTTCAGACATGGTAAGTCCCTGTCGTTTTGGGGCAGGCGGCACGGAGTTCGATAAGCTTCAATTGGGCCATGTCCTTTCAGACATGGTAAGGACCGACATTAAGCGCAATCGTAGCGACCAGGAGCGCGCTTCAATTGGGCCATGTCCTTTCAGACATGGTAAGGGTATCCGAAAGTCGTTCTGTAACGCTTAGACGCTCGCTTCAATTGGGCCATGTCCTTTCAGACATGGTAAGGGAAATATACAGTAAGGGTTACGAGCGTATTACCACGCTTCAATTGGGCCATGTCCTTTCAGACATGGTAAGCGACACCCTAAAAATCTGGTGAGGTGCAGCATGGATAGCTTCAATTGGGCCATGTCCTTTCAGACATGGTAAGTTCGCAGTGTTGCCCGCAGCGTGGTCCGCGAGGTTGCTTCAATTGGGCCATGTCCTTTCAGACATGGTAAGTTCGCAGTGTTGCCCGCAGCGTGGTCCGCGAGGTTGCTTCAATTGGGCCATGTCCTTTCAGACATGGTAAGCCCGGGGTTGTCATCTGGACGGATATCAATTGGAAGCTTCAATTGGGCCATGTCCTTTCAGACATGGTAAGGAGGTGCGGGGTCTCGGCGCCGGCGGGGTTGGAGGGGCTTCAATTGGGCCATGTCCTTTCAGACATGGTAAGGGATTGGTCTTCGCCCAGATGTTGTCCATGCGGAGGCAGCTTCAATTGGGCCATGTCCTTTCAGACATGGTAAGCTAAAATGGCACAGAAAACAGCGAAAAGCAAGAGAAGCTTCAATTGGGCCATGTCCTTTCAGACATGGTAAGAAGCGAACAATATACCGTAGCGGACGGATTATTCTTGTGCTTCAATTGGGCCATGTCCTTTCAGACATGGTAAGGGCGTCGGACCATTTGCGGTCGCGATCGATACCGCGACGCTTCAATTGGGCCATGTCCTTTCAGACATGGTAAGGCAGGCCGGGGAAGTCACTGGTGGTCATAGTCTCCGCGCTTCAATTGGGCCATGTCCTTTCAGACATGGTAAGGCCGTGGTGCTGCTGATGTTCGCGGTGCCCCCTATCTGGCTTCAATTGGGCCATGTCCTTTCAGACATGGTAAGAGGCAGGAGTGGTCCGAAGAGAGCAGCCCGTTCATAGCTTCAATTGGGCCATGTCCTTTCAGACATGGTAAGGGTATGCCCCTTAAATACCGTGCCGCATGTATCGACGCTTCAATTGGGCCATGTCCTTTCAGACATGGTAAGCTGATACCTGCCAGGGACAGGAACGCCGGCACCTCCCACGCTTCAATTGGGCCATGTCCTTTCAGACATGGTAAGCGCACACTTATATATAAGAGCGCTCAAGGCTGATAATAGGTGCCATAAAACGTTGTAACTGCCCTCGGTTATTGATACTATCCGATAAGATACGTTCATATTGTCATTATCCTGATGTTGTGCCTCTTCTCGAAAAAACGGCAATTCTTCCGAATTTTGCCGCCATTCTTAATTCTATTTGCACTCTCCATCCGAACCATTCCGTGCCATTCTCCCTCAGTACCCTTTCGAGCGGGTCGCGGGAACTTATCCACCACCTCACCTCTCGCAACGATCAGATGATAATGGCCGACTGATCGTTAATCTTGGGATGAACCCCTAAATATTCGATCCGTCTATCGGCCTCTCCTCCCAGCGGCCCCAGATGGATGATCATAACCCGGTCATCATTATGATTAATAATATTGGTCAGGGCAGCTACCAGTTCAACCTTGCCCTTAGAAGATAGGTGGCAACGAAATACCGAGTAATGAAGAGGAACTCCGTAACCCTTCATAGTTTTGCGCACAGCGTAGAGTCGCTTCTGATCCGAGATGTCGTAGCTTACGACGTATACGTTTAGACCACTCATCAGCTCACCTGGTACAGAAGGGTGGGTACTCCTGGATTTCACCCTGGATCACTCTCGCAAGAAGCCTTGCCTGGACTTCCAGAATGCGCCGGTAACTGACCTTATATCCGAAGATAGGATGCGTTATCTCTGAACCCATCCTCCTCTCATAGCCAGCGATCACCGTCTTCTTCCCCTTCTGATTGAGGGAGACCCCCAATCCCCTGCATATGAAGTCATTTTCCGTGAGCTCACCGTTATTGAAGAGCGTGATTGTAACGGAGTCCGCAATGAGAGGGCGAAACTCCTCCATGAGATCGAGGGCAAGGGCCGGTCTGCCGTATCTTGGCCGGTGGTAGAAACCAAGATAGGGATCAAAACCCACTGCCAGAAGCGTGACGAAGAATTCCTTGACCATAACCCCATAGAGATATGATAACACCGCGTTTACCGGATCCCTGGGGGGCCTTCTATTCCGGTTCTCAAGCAAGAACCCAGTATTTCCGGACTTCAAAAGATTATTGAACCGCGAGAAGTAAATCTGGGCCGCTGCTCCTTCTATCCCAAGCAAGCTCTCTGCGCTATCTGCCACCTCGGCCTCTATTGCCAGACGATTGAGTGATGTTAAGACCTTCTTTGGAGTGCCGGAGTCGTTCCTCCGGATGAGAGTTCGAGAGTTCCGGATCTTGCCGGATACAAATGATCTCGCTATCCTCAAGGACTTCAGGCTATCGCCGGCCCAGCCAAACTGCCGTATCCTCAGTTCCACATTTTTATGGGTGTTTCCCTGGGATATCCCATAAAACCAGCCGCCATGAGAGAAATGGCATACCGGTACACCCCTCTGGAGGAGATCTGCGAGAGCAGGTGTGGTAATCCCCACACCCCCATACAGGGAGAGCTGAGCGATATCCCTCAACTTCGCTTCCCCTACCCTATCCTCCTTTGACCAGAACTCCAGACGATCACCACGCTTTTTAACCATCTGGCCGTGACCGACAACATATACCGGAACCTGATCGTCTCTGGAGGGGACGAGTTTCCTCACCATTTTGGTTTCATCCCTCTCCGTCTCCATCTCTTTCAGGACGTTGACCTCATCCGGCAGGCATATTCCGGCGAGAGAGCAGCGCACACACTTAGCACTCCCTTCCAAGGGGAGAGGGATCTCCCCCTCTCGGGCCACCTCCCTGAGAGTATCTATCAGTTCTCTTGTCCTTTTCACCAGCAGATCATCAAAAGGCACAGAGACTTTCTGCTTTGATCTGACGAAGTAGATTACGCCTTCAGAACAATCAAAACCGTTCTCCCTCAGAACCAGCCCCTGGGCGCAGAGCTGTACCCTCTCCGGGTCGTAAACACCTCCTGGCACATTAGGCACAGATCCTCTCTTGTAATCCACGGGCGTGACCCGTTTCCCTTCGCCTTCGGCGAGATCGATGCGGCAGGTAACTCCGATCTCGGATCCCGAGAGATATACAGATCTGGCGTGAAAGGTCTCATATACCTCATCATCAGTTGGCACAACCCCGGATTCCTGATCCACCCGCCTGTGCTGGAACCGACCATCCACGGTGTCGACACTATCCACAAATTCCCCCTGAACCCATTCAATGTAGCAGAGCCTTGGGCAGTAGGTAAACTCGTTTAGCATCCGGGCAGGAATCAGGTCAGGAACCCATCCACTATCCTGCCGCGCTTCTCCTTCCATAGTTCCCTCTTTCTCTCTTGGAACAAGCCTTCCAAATCAGTGATCACCGTGGAAACCCGGGTTCATCCTTCTCCGAGGAAGCCTGAGACCCAGGTTGGCCAGGGGATCTGACCATCAGACTTGGTACACGAACTACTATGAGTGGTCAGTCCGGGTGGGAACAAACTGCCCCAATCCCAGGTGTCCCCCATATCCCAGAGCTATCGGGGCGTTCACCGGTTCTGCGAAGACCAGTTCAAACCCGTAGCCCATCCCCGGCTGATCTCCTTTTCGATTCCGCCGGAACTCAAGCCACCTGATATGCCGCCCGCCCCGTATCGATAACTTATCGAGGAGCCTGACTTCCACAGGCTCAGGCAGACCATGATTGACTGCTTCGCGGCGCACCTCACCGGCGAGCCATTCCTGAAACGGTCCCCGCCCCTTGCGATAATACCTTGGCGGGACAAACGGAGTTGCGCTGGTGAACCGGATCCTTGAACCACCTTCCTCCAGAAGATCCTCAATCTGCCCCCATTTCAAGGGGATGAAGTAGATATCCGGTTTCCCATCTGGCTGCCATACCCGGTCAAGCCTGTCCAGTGCGATCATCTCGTCGTGGTTGAAGGGCGCCTTACACACAATAATGAGATGATCCAGCCATCCATCTTGATCCCGGTCGAGGGGGAGCACGTAGGCATGCTGATGGCCCTGCAGAGGTTTACCATCTTCTCCCTTGCCACTGAACTTGGGAGAGACCTTTGCTGAGTCATTGACCACCCGTTTGTGGATCCCCATCAGTTTGCGACGAACCCGTTCAGCTACCTCTATAGTCGAAGTCACGGATGGAGTCACCCGGGATTCAAGGGCATAGATAACTCCGCTGAACGTCGAGCTGCTCCCTGAAGTCCGCGGGGCGTGTCTCACGCTGAAACATCCACGGGGTCGCAAATAGTTAACATTCTGGAAGGCGGGCGGGACGCTCAGGTGAGCCTTCTGCATCTCGTCCGTGGTGAAGGCCAGCGCATCCAGCCAGTTCAGTTTTTCAGGTTTTCCCCTCTTGGTCCGGGGCGGCCTTGTGTAGGGATTAGCAGCATAGACGGGTTCAGGCATCGGACAGGCAACCCTGACAATTTCAAGATCCTTTCTGCCATTAGAGCCATTATTCGGGGCGCAATTCCATTTAATCCCATTTATATCGGAGCGGATTCGCGCGGCAACCCACGACTCCGATCTACCTATGTAGTTCATCAACCCGAGCATCCGGTCCAGATCGTCCCTTAGGTCCGCGCCGAGATCGGTATTCGGCCACATCATCAGCAGACTTGAGTCCCTCTCGACCACGACGAAAGCATCGAATATTAACTGCTTTTTTTCTACTATCCTCTCGTTCTGGCTAAGATAGGATCTGGTGTGAGATGCACTTGCCTCCGGCAGATAGAATACGGGAGGTTCCGATGCAAGAGCTGCGAAGATAGGCTCGACACGGCTCCCGGGCCAGTCGCTCAGCTTCCGCTTCCAGACGTCATAGAGCCCCCGGATAAGCCTGTAGGGAGACGGAGGCCATTCAGGCTCTCCCTCGTTTACATTACGTCCCCAGGGCGTCGCGTGGAATCGTCCTGTGAGGAGATTCAGCTCGATAACCAGCATATCGAGATCTCCTTACTACTCAGTCTCCTCTTCTTCGGTTCCTCCGTCCCTCCCGGGCTCCTGCGTGGCACCAGGTTTTGTTTCCTTGTCTTCTTTCCAGATCACGTTAGCTTTCAGCACAGTCACCGGCGGATCCGCAAAGAGTTTCTGCTCGGTGCATGCCCCGATCTTTTCCCGTATGAACTCAAGCAGGCTCTCCTCATCAGGGACGGTGAACCCTTCGGGGGCCGTTACCCCGATACCACCTTTTGGTGCGAGGTCACAGGCAGTCCGCAACCTGAGTCCACTACCCAGGAACCTGCGAACTTTGTACAGCCCAAGGGCAACAAGCAGATCCTTCGCCTCCGGTGCAAGACCATAACCCGCGAGGAGAGCGAGATCAAAGTTGAAATAGGCGACGATCCGGTCGGCGGTAAACTCCATGCGGTGATAGGGAACATTTCCATACACATTTTCGTTGTAGTCACTAACCCGGAGTTTACCGGTGGGGTCCAGCGGGTTGTTCTTGACGCCGCCTGACACAGCCTCCCGGATGCCTTCCGCCTCGATGAAACCGCTGAGCGCACGTTGCACCTTGATCCTGCCGTCCTCAAGGTTAGCCATAAAGACCCCATGGAGGAGCGAGTTGGGATCGTAGTAAAAGATGGCCCCAGCGATCGTTTTCCAGTTAAGCGGTTTTCCCCTCCCATATTCTGCTTTCTTCTCGAATGCCTCTTTGAACTCCTTATTGGTTATGATGAACGGCGAGTTTATGCGGTGAGCTTCAACGAGCGAACTCGTCTCAGTCTCGACCGCCCCGTCAAGTTTTGCCATAATGTACGGGAGGCCGGCGAGATCCTGTGCTATCCCCGGGCCAGATCCCTCAAGGCTGGTCTGCTCAAGCCTGTTCGCGACGGACTGAGAAGATTCAACCAGAATCATCCGCGTTCCATCAGGTCTTTCATAGATCGCCGCACCCAGGTCCGGAAAACCCGTCGGCTGGAAACGGTCGCCCTGAACGGGCTGAAGTTCGACCTCGAGCAGAAGCCGGGGAACGCCCATCAGCTTCTCCATATCATGTAAAATTTCAGTCATGCAAACAACATCCTTTTCAGTTCATACTACACTTTTTTCTGTTGTGGTCTGAGAACGAGCCTCATAATCTCCTGCTCCCCCTGGATCGGCAGGAGAAGGGCGGCAGTTATACGAGCACCGTCGCCCCCGTCCGGGAAGTCGGTTGTGATGGGGATGAGTCCAGCCGAAGACAACCGGCGCCCCGCGACCTTACATGCATCCTGTACGTGACCTCCCTTCAGGAGGGGGATGATGGAGGGTTCGGGCCTGATCGTTATCGTATCGCCGTTCGTCCTGATCTCCCCTGGTAGGAAAAGAAGCTTAAGCAGTGCAAATGAGCGGGGTACGAGTCTCTTAATGATTGGTCCTCCCCACCCATTCTGGACAATCAGATCCCTTCGAACGGCGCGGAGGGTTTCTGTATCACTCCATCGGATCCAAGTGAAGCCGAACAGCAGATCCTCAACAAGAGATTCATCAATCCCTCCATCAATCAGGGCGCACGCATCCTCCGGAGAGAGGGTGATCGCCCCCCGGAGCGAGTTTCGTTCGGCATTCGTTCTCTGAGCGTCCATCATCCTTCGAGAAAGAACGGAGGTAAGCCTGGAAGTGAGTGAGTTCCCTTGCCAGGCAACCTGACCCAGGCCACTGCCCCATCTCCAGGGCTTCGTGGGATCCACCGGGGCCAGGTTCGCCCTGATCGGACCCACATCGCCAGTAGCTCCGATTGATGCCAGGGCAGCAGCGATCCTGATCTCTATGCTTTGATCGTCGGCAGCAGCGATCCACCGTGGGCTCAGACCTGAAATCGGATGGGCGAGTTTAGGCTTCCCTCCCGGCCCCCGCCGAGTTATGAGCCGTTCAAGTCTCCCGATGGCTGCAACCAGATACTTGACATGGGTTGCGCCTCCGTGCATGAGCAGGGCGTAGATAGCCTCGTCAATCTCCCTTCTCGCCGATGAGAAACTGGCCGGAGGTCCATCTCCCTTAAATCTGCGTAGAAAGTTATCAACAGTTCCAAGGAGGGGTTTGAGTTCCCGGATCAGATCGCTCTCGGTTCTGGTACTAACCGGGAACCTACCTGCAGGGAGGGCCACGTAACTATCGCCTCTCCGTTTAAGCAGGCTGTATCGAACAAATTCTGTGACGCCACGATCCACTCCAAGGGATGATGCGGCTTCTGCAAACTCAATGCTGGTTGATGCAGGTCTCCGCCCCACATCGGCTCGCCCTTCGCTCAGGAATGACCTGAGTTCGTGGTATCCTACAGGGCAACCCCACAACGGAGCCCATATCTCAGCTCTTGCATCATTCCCGTCTTTGTCACAGGATGAAGCGTATCCAACAGGTGTCGGCCTGACAGTAAAGGGACTCCTGAGGAATCCCGGGCCAGCGGATCTCTGGCGACGTGCGACTGAACTTGCCCACGAGATTGTTCCCTCCATCGTGAGCACAAAACTCCATGGATTTACCGGGAAGTCCTTGTTTTCGATACCTTGGCCCTGATTGAAGCCTCCTGCACGTCCCGGATCATACTGGCCTACGCTGGCTATCTGGAGGCAACCGGTCGCGTCGCCAAAAAGAGTGTTTCTGAGCAGGCTACAGGACGCGCCCTGACGATCTGAGAGGAGGAGCGAGGAAAGGTTCTTCATGAATGTGTTGGAATACTCAAGACGTCCCTCGTTCCCGCCAGTTCCCAAGATGGGCGGAAACTCTGCTTCGCCGGTGTGGTTGATCGCTGCTACTGCATCAATCCACTCCACCACACGCGCATCAAGCCTGTCTCGGCAGGCCAGAATAATTTGAGGCTTCCCAGAACTACGCATTCTTTGCTTGATGGCGCTCCTGATCTTCTTGGCAGATTTGATCAGATCTTTTATCGCCGTGGCCCGTTCTTTCTCTGCTCGAGACGCATTTTTCGGCAGTTTCGCCTCTACCTCCAGATCTTCGATGGTCAGGCCTGCTGGACTCCCTGAAGAGAGAAGAGGAGCTGCGTTATCGGCTAGTTTACGGGCTTCGTTCACAAGATCGATCATTTTTTGCCCAGATTTCTCCGTGGATCCGCTCTCCAGCAACTCCAGCATCCCCCCCAGAGGCAACTGCGTCTCCGGCATCTCCGGGAATGATTTGACCCTCCTGACGGTCTCCCGATACAGAGCAAAGCGATCTGAGTCGCTCTGCATAATTGCATCCATACCCTCAGTGTTGTCACCCCCGTAAAACCCGCTGCCACCGTTCCATGGCGATACGATGGGGGTGGAAACATACTCGTTCAGGAAGAAATCCAGAAGACCTTCCTCGTCAAGGCTCGATTCAAGATGGAAGACGCCACCATCCCACCAGCCTCGTGCATCCCGGTCCTTCTGTTCGGAGACCAGTCGCAGGACCGCAAGCCCTGTCAGGTATGAGGAGAACGGCTCGGAGGTGCAGCCGGAGAGCGCTATGCGGGTCATGCTCCATCACCCCTACTCGCCCGCTCATCAACGGCTTTCATCAGGGCTTCCATGAAGGCGAGTCGGAAAGGACCAATATCCGGCCGATCTCTCAATTCAAGAGCCCGCGCAAGCCAGCTTGCGCCGTTGACACCGTGACCGAGATCCATGAAGGAGAGATCGATCGTTGTCTGCGGCAAAATGACGCCTCCGCCGAGGTCGGTCTCTGGAATGACGTCACCGTCCCAGATCCCTCGAGCGAAACGGACGTTCTGGCCAGGAGGGCGCTTTTCACCTGGCATCGACCTGATCGATACACGTACCTTGCCGTGGTGAGCTGCGGCCAGGTACGCAACAAGATCATCCCTGCCGTTCTCGAGCGCGGCGATCCCCGAGGCGAGCTCGTGCCGGAAGTGCCTGCGCCGCTTGTCATCCGCACCAGGTCTTGCCGGCAGTCTGCCCTTCCATGCGTCACGGGGTGCCTTTGCAGCCGGGAGATCATCGAATTCTTCCAGTGCATCCTCTTTCAACAGCGCCTGGAAGGATATATGGGCCTTCCCTGCATCATGCCAGCGTGCCCCTTCGAGAAGAGAAGATCTCCACCGATCATCCAGCCCAAGCGCATCGAGGATCGTTACCATCTCATCGCATACCTCGTCTGTGTGTTCTGCAATCGACATCCAGCCGCCGACCGCCGATTCGTTGCTGGTATAATTTGTATCAGTAGAATCATCCTCTCTCTGGATGACCGGAACAGTTTCTTTTGAACTGATGTCCCATCCCTTGGCCCTGGTGTAATGACCACTTTCCGCCCGGAGCATTAGGGTCATTCCAGGATAGATCGAATCCCCCCTGACCCGGTTCCATCTACCAGCGAGTGTATCCCACATCCAGGTCTCCTCTTTCTTCTTCCCGACCAGATCCCGGATCTCACCAATCGGAACCGTACAGATCTCGTCTCTGTGCGGCTTCGGTTCAGGTTCTTCACCATCTGGTCCTTCCTCAGGGAGGTCCCGCCAGAAAATCTGGACATCTGTATCATCAGCATCGCGTATGAACCGAGAAATATCCAGATCGTTCCCGGCAAGGTCAGGAGTGGTATCAAAGAGTTCTATTACGTCCTTCTCGCGTATCACCTGCTCGTGAACAACTTCCTGCTGGAGATCAGGGAGATGGTCGGATCCCACGCTCTGACCTTCCAAGCTGAGAAGCACCTCCCGAGTTCTATCTAACTCTTCAGGTGAGTAGGGAAGGGCAGAACTCTTCTTGTCGGTGGGTACGTCAATCCAGTATGCCCGAGCTTCATCATACTCGCCGGACCGGTTGCATCTTCCAAGCCTCTGCACGAGCGCGGGCCAGGGCGCGAGCTCGGTGAAGAGAACTTTAGCCGAGACGTCCACACCCGCCTCGACAACCTGTGTGGAGATGATGATGGTGCCTTCCGGGCCAGGCTCTTCAAGAAGGTCTTTGACCACCTTCTGTCGGTCAGGTGGCCTGAAGCGGGAATGAACGAGAACGAGTTTCGCATCTGGCTTCCTCTTCGAGATCGCCTTGTGGAGAGCTGCTGCACGCCTCACCGTGTTCATAATCACAAGGGTTCGGGCTCCTTTCTGATGTTTATCAAGGATTTCCCCGGCGAGGCCCTTGAGATCGCTTGCACCTGCTTCGGCCCGCTCCAGGATCTTCTTTGCCTGTATTCGGGACTGGATTGCGAACTCATCCCGGTCGTCCTGGCCGAGAGTCAGGATCCGGGTAATGATTGTATCGGGATCGAAGTCCACCGTGCCCAGCCATTTCTCTTCCAGGGTTGCACTCATCCAGACAGACTGAGTCGGAAAGGGTTCCATCGTTCCCAGGCGGTGACGAAATGCCTGGAGTTGGGTGGTTGTGGCAAGCCCTCTCCCCATGAGTTGAACCTCATCCATCACCCAGAGGCAGTCATTGTTCAGAAGGCCAAAGTGGGTGGGCCAGCGATATCGGCTCATACCATAACCGCGATTGAGAGCCCGGGACAAGAGCATATCCTGAGTTCCAATGATGATAGCATCGCGTTCAGGGTGTATATCCCACCATTCCCTCTCCTCCCCGCCCATAAGGACCGTGACCGCTATCCGCTTGCCCCCTCCCATGTTGCTCTCAGCAAAACCGGTTACAGCATTGTCATCGCCAGGTGATGCAGCCAGGATCCCCAATTGATCAAGCCATTGCTTTGCTTTGTCCCGGGTCTGTTCGACGAGAACTCGCATCGGTAGGCAGTAAACCAACCTTCGGGGTGTACGTAGACGGATCTCGTTTCGAGGATCAAACCGTCTTCTCCACAACCAACCCAAGATTACCGCATCAGTTTTCCCCATGCCAGTGGGGATTCTGATTAGTTCGGGGGAGTCCTCTGATATTGCAAGGTTGCGCTGAAATGGATATGGTGTATGCCCGGTAGCTTTCTGGAAGAAAGAGTCAAAACCATCCTTAATCGTAGATCCTGTATCTGGAGTCTCTTTAACCAGGTAGGAGGGGAGGGGCCACTCTGGAGACATGATATCAGTTCCTTTCTGTATAGATTTGAGAATTGATACATGTCCATATATAGTTTCCTAACAGCGATCACTGATTTCTCTCTGGTTTAAGTAAAAAAAGAGCACCCATAGTGGACCTGGAAGACATTCCACCTAACCCCCGGGTGTAGGATACTACCACACGGCACCCTTAGACCCTGCATGCGACACGACCCCTTTTCAGGTGGAGTTAGATCTACCGAACCGTACGAGTCGGAATTTGTTGCAAATGAACCCTGATCACCAGGATCGATCTTCACTGAAATCCTCTCGTCGGCGACCTTCGCTCTCCCATCATCCTTCTCCCGAGGATGAACCATTTCTTTCCTGAACTCCCGCTACATGGTTCATTGCCGGAGAGTGAGCAGTTGCCCGAGATTGAAGTTGATACGGGAGAAGGTGTTTTTGACCCGCACCCCGGCAATGGGGTGGTGACCATGCGGCGGGCGGCCCCCTACCGCTCCTGGAGTTCCCGGTAATACCGGCAGAGGTCCGCGACGACGCACCGGTCGTGCTTCGGGTTCTGCGCCGTGCAGACGGCCCGGCCGTGGCGGATCAGGAGGTAGTT
>Ga0208041_1001044_pt1 | contig 20267 bp, 17 predicted proteins | sample AD_SCU002_MetaG_FD_184453 | JGI IMG/M metagenome (GOLD analysis project Ga0208041, IMG submission 184453) | Active sludge microbial communities of municipal wastewater-treating anaerobic digesters from China - AD_SCU002_MetaG (SPAdes) (version 2) | ecosystem: Engineered > Bioreactor > Anaerobic...
CGGATGATGAGTTTGAACAAACAAGTTTAAGTGGCTGTGATTTAATGACTGACTTGTATCACCACATTCAAACGATTAAAAACATCAAAAGACATCCATTTGAATTTTATCAAAAGTGTGGATACATTATAGTTGGTGTCATGCCCGATGCCAACGGACTAGGAAAACCTGACATTATGATGGCAAAACGGATTGTACCAGGGAAGTAAATGCATGAAATCTACAACATTTAACCTTTTAGCAGTGACAAACAAGTAAAATCATAGTATAATGAATTATATATAACATCCATCAAGGAGGGTAAGATATGTTTTTTGAACTAGAAAATCAAAAATTAAACGAAGGCGCAAAACGCTATTTTGAAAGTTTTGAACATTGGGCAAGAAAAGTCATCGATGAACTCGCAAAAGAACGATATGGAATACATTATATGAAGATTAAAGATAAAAAGGATAAACCTTATTTTAAAATGCAAACAATTCAACACAACAAACGAGTTAATGTACTCTTTGAAAGTTTAAAAGATTTGCGTTATCCAGAATTAATTAAGGTTTTATTTAAACAACCATTCTATAAGGAATTGTTCGCACCAATATTTGAATTTGGATACAAAGGATTCAAACCATCCTTAATCGAACTCATGTACAAGCGTTTGTTAGAACCATTCTATAAGCTAGAAAAAAATGAACAAGTGACCTTACGCGAATTAGAACAAATTGCGGGTTATACTGGGGATTTTATTGAAACGGTAAGATTATATTATGTATCACGTAATGATTACTTGATGAACATTGCAGCTTCGATTATGAGCATCAGTGATTCACTCGGTGTAAAACTGAACAAAGATGATTTGGTCGCAGCCGATGATTATCATTTGTATGTAGTAGAAAATTATACCGATACCGCACTTTATCCAGGGGACCGATATACGATTACTCTTGACATCGAAGAACGAATGAATGCAAGTGGGTATGATGTAAAGTGGTTTATCAAAGGAAAACAAGATCCAAAACAAACAGGAAAACACTTTGTGATTGATATCAAAGAATCACATTTGGATGATTTCCTTCTCATTGAATGTTTGGTTGTTGGAAAACAAAAGTATCACCGATATGGTGAATACGATGATCGTTTGATTATTTCAATCAATGTACTCCCTATTTAAATAAAATAGCGAATACAAAGCAAACCTGAGCACAATTTGATACAATAATAAAAACAAGAAGAAAGGAGGTAACTATGAGCAAACTAAAAATATTCGCATTAGGCGGATTAGGAGAAAACGGTAAAAATATGTTTGTAGCAGAAGTAGATGGACGTATTTTTATTTTTGATGCAGGACTAAAATACCCCGCGGTTGATTTGTATGGAGTTGACGCTGTATTTCCGGATATCAGCTACTTAATTGAACATCAAGATCGCATTGAAGGGATCTTTATATCTCACGGACATGAAGATCACATTGGATCTTTGCCATATTTACTTAGACACATTAACATCCGTGTATACGGAACCCATTTTACAATTAAGTTGATTGAAGATTTATTGATCGAGGAAGGAATGGCAATTGAAGAGTTCCGATTATATCGTATCAATGAAAATAAGACATTAAAATTTGGTGACTGCTTGGTATCTTTTTACAATACCACGCACTCCATTCCAGAATCGGTTGGGATTGCACTACATACCGATCAAGGTATTGTATTATATGCCCCTGATTTTAATTTTGATCAAAACGCTGAGATTAAATATCGTACTTCATTTGACAAATTAATTGAGTTTTCGAAAAAAGGGGTTCTAGCCTTACTAGCCGAAAGTATAGGTTCTGGAACAATGACAAGACCAATCAATGATTATTTACTTACTCACGTGATTACGGATGTATTCAACCGAGGGAATAATCGTGTGATTGTAACGGCATTTAGCTCGGATTTGGACCGTATTCAAAAAATAATCAATATCGCAGTGAACAACAATCGTAATGTTGCGATCATTGGACGCAAAGCACAACGCATTGTAGATATCGCAATGAATACCGAATACCTAAAAATACCAAAAGATCGATTGGTTAATTTAAAGTACATTGATGATAAAAATAAAAATGAATTTGAAAATTTAGTCGTTATTGTGACTGGTAATCGTCACGAACCATTTTATGTCTTGCAACGAATGGTCAATAAGGTAGATCGTTTGATTGCCTTAAATGATACCGATCATGTCATCAGCATGACGCCACCAGTGCCTGGTACGGAAAAAATAGCGTTACGAACAATTGACACCCTATATCGTAATAATATTAAAGTGACAAAAGTGGGTAAGGGAATTATGAGAAGTTCCCATGCGAACGCAGATGATCTTAAAATGATGTATAATATCTTAAAACCAAAATACATCATTCCAGTCATTGGAGAATATCGTCATCAAATCAAACAAGCCAATATTGCCAAAGAAGTTGGTTATCCAAATGATAAAGTAATCTTATTAGAAAATGGAGAAGCAATTGAGTTTGAAGCTGGAGCAGTAACATCCCGTAGTCAAATTCAAAACGGGGATATTTTGGTGGATGGTTCTATCATCGGTGACATCAATGAAGTGGTCATCAAAGATAGAGAAATGCTAGCAGAAGAAGGTATTTTTATTATTTCATGTAATATCAATGCCAAATCAAAGAAAATATTGAACGCACCAGAGATTGTAACCAAAGGATTTGTCTATGGAGAATCCAAGGAAGAAATCGATTATTATGTCAAAAAGAAATTTGATGCAACGCTTCACTTTTTCTTTGATAAAAAATATATCGAATGGAATGAACTAAACAATGTGCTTCGCGAGGAAATCGGAAGAGAGATTTTTCGAATTTCGAAAAAGAAACCAATCGTCATTCCAGTCATTGTCGATGCTGCTGCCTAGATAGGTAAATATATTTCTTGCATTTTCAAGCAATTTATAGTATAATTCATTAGTCAATTAGTAGTATGTTAGGAGGTCAGTAGTATGCGAGTAAGTATTATGTTAAAATGCACTGTGTGTGGAGAAGAAAATTATTTAACTGAAAAGAGTAAACGTAACGATCCAGATCGTATGGAACAAAGTAAATATTGTCCACGATGCAAAAAAAGCACGCCTCATAAAGAAAAGGGTAAAAAATAATTCACTTTGATACATATAAAACATGGTTCCTTTGGTAGGGAACCATGTTTTTATTTCATTCGATATAGTTTGTCTTCTTATTTTGTTACAAACATTGATTATTTTTAAAAAAATGATGAATTTACCAATAAAATAAGATGTTTCATCGTTACTATAGTGTAAAAAGGGGGAAGTATTATGAGAATTTTTACGAAATTATTATCGATGATGGTGTTGCTTACATCAACATTTGTATTTGTAGGTTGTGGAACTGCGTTTACCATTGATGGAAACCCAACGTTTCAAACCACAGACGAAGTATATGCATTTTCAGCTATATCAGCTGTATCGCTATTAAATCAACAATATACTACAAACAGTGGTATGACTCCGATGTCATTTATGGCAGACGAGGACGAACCAATCATTACTACAGAACTTGATCAACTCAATCGTTATTTAAATATTATGGAAAAATTTGTTGGTAGTAGCCAATCACTTGCAGTGGAGTTGGTCACTTCTGATTTGCCAGAATATGAAACAAAAGTTAATTTTACAACAAAAAACATCTTAGGAGAAGATGTTGTATATGCAATTTACTATAATGAAGTGTTTCTAGATGATAGTAGTGAAGAAGATGATGAATATGAAACAGAATTATTCGGACTTATGACTTATAATGAAATTGACTATCAATTATCAGGAAAAAGAGAAATGGAAGATGATGAAGAATCCATTCGAATAACAGCATCAATAGATGAATTCAACTATGTCAATGTGAAATATGAATTAGAAGAAGAAGAGAGAAAATTTATTTTTGAAGAATTTATCAATGGTGAATTGATGAATAGCACCAAAGTCAAGGTAGAAACCGAAGATGATGAAATTGAGGTTAAGCTTGAGTTTGTTGCTGGTGAAGCTAAGGGAAAATACAAATTTGAACAAGAAATCAAAGATGAAAAGACAATACTGAAAGTTTCATATGAGGTTGTCGATGAATTGAACAATGTAGAATCAGGTGAAATTGAAGTGTATGTTGTTATTGATGAAGTTACAGGTGAAACAGTGTATAAATATGAAATTCAAGTAGAAGACGATGACAGTATTTATGAATATGAACGTGATCGTGAAGAAGATGACGATGACGAAGATGATGATGAAGATGAAGATGATGAAGAAGATGAAGATGATGAAGATGAAGAAGAAGATGAAGATGAAGAAGAAGATGAAGATGAAGAAGAAGATTCATCTAATATCTAATCGGTGTTGTTAAATTTTCAGCTAATCGCTATTAGAAAATAATCGTGCTGTGATATAATGAGTCTGAGGTAATGGCTATGGAAAATCTTGATCAGTATATCCCAGCACTTTTATTAAAAAACGAGGAATCATTTGAAATCATCTACCATGAAACCAAATCATCCGTCTATGCGATTATTCTTTCAATTATGAAAGATCACTCTCTTTCAGAAGATGTGATGCAAGAAACATACATCAAAATGATTGCCTCAATTAGACAATATAAGGAAGGAACAAATTTTCGAAATTGGCTGCTTACGATTGCACGAAACACAGCCCTTGATTATTATAGAGCTAGAAAAAAAGAGACTCTGATGGATGATATCGCACTCGAATCGATTCCATCACCTGTATCACATAATGCAATTGATTCGATGATTGCTGAAGAGTTATTGAATTGTTTAAATCAAGATGAAAGAGAAGTTGTCTTGCTTCGGGTTGTCGATACACTTAAATTTAAAGACATTGCTGTTATCACAAAAAAACCAATTGGAACAGTGCTATGGTTGTACAACCAAGCAATTAGGAAAATGAGAAGATATGAAGGAGGTGTGGATTATGAAAAAAGCTAATATCAAAAAAATTCTAAAAAATCATATTGTAAATACCACACCAAATATTCATCATTTGATTGATATTAATCAAATTACAATAGAACCGCTTATGTCACAAATAAGACCAAATATCAAAACATTCCGTCAACAAAGATTCGCATTTAAGATGTTATTTACTATTTTATTAATCACAATCAATGTGCTAGCTATTTTTTCAATTCCTCTAGTAGGTGATCATCCAGATGACGAAATTATTGTTAATCCTATTCCTCTAAGCCATAAGGAAGAAATTTATGCATTTTCTGCTGCTTCGGGTTTAACTGCTTACACAGTATCCTTTGATTATAACAAAAACAATTTGCTAAGATTGAGTTCACATTCACTTCTAATTGAAGATGAAATTGATCAAATTACACAGTACTTATATGTTGTTGAGTCATTGGTTGGAGACAAGTCTGATATGGTTATCACTTCTAGTGATTCTGCTGAGAAACCGGGTTACTCCTATAAAATATCATATCAAACTATAGATTTAACCAACCAATTGCGTACATATTCGTTATACTATAATGAAGAGGTTGTCGATGATGACACAACACGATTACAAGGTATTATCGAACTAGATACCCTTGAATATCATGTAGAAATAACGGATACCACCAAAGAAGATGAAAGAAAAATTACAGTACGATTAAATCAAAACCAAATCGATGCAAACTACATTAAAATTGAACATATTATGGAGGAAGACGAACAAAAGTTTTCATATGAAGTGATTGAAATGTTCGAAACCATTCATTCATTCACGATTAAAGTTGAAGAAGAAAATAATCGAATTAAAGCAGAAATCGAGTATGAAAGTGATGTAAAGAAGTTGAAGTTAGAATTTAAAAGAAAGGTTGAAAACACCATTTCAACCATACTCATTGAGTATGAACTTGAACATAATGATGAGGAAGAAGAAGGATTAATGCTGATTCAAGTTATTTTCGATTCAAACACACAAATGTATAAGTATGTATTTCAAATTGAGACGAACCAAATTGATAAAGTATTAGAAAAAGATCGTTTTGATCGCTCCAAAGAAGATGATGAGGATGATGACGACGACGAAGAAGATGAAGAAGACGAAGAAGATGATGACGGCGACGATGATGAAGATATTGAAGAAGATGAAGAAGATGAAGAAGATATTTTTAACGTTGAGATCTATTACTATGATTCATTTTCGCTTTAGAAACCATATCTTTATAGTTCTATGATATCTTGCGATCGAATTGGATGTATTTCTATGTTTTGATATGTCGAGTAAATGATAAATGAATCTTTATCAGATGTATGAAATAAATTCATAAACCATATTAAATATGAATAAAAGACCTGAATCATTCCGATTCAGGCCTTTTTGTTTTGTTCTTGTTTCGCTTGCTTGATTGCTTCAAATCTTGCTTTTAAAGATTCTTCGAATTTTGATGTGTTTTTGGGATCATAGTAGGATGCATGTTTGATGATGTCAGGTAAATATTGTTGATTAACCCATGCACCAGGGTAGTCATGTGGATATAGGTAATTGCTTTGTGACTCATCAAAAGAATAGATGTTTTTTAGATGAAGTGGGAGTGATCCGCTTTTTCCTGCTTCTATGTCTGAAAGTGCTTTATCAACTGCAATCAACGCGGAATTGGATTTTGGTGATAATGCCATTTCAATTACAATTACCGATAATGGAAGTCTAGCCTCAGGCATTCCAAGTTGAATCGCTGCATCACAGGCTGCTATGACTCTTGGACCAATCGATGGGTTAGCAAGTGCAATATCTTCATAAGCGGTCGCAATGAGGCGTCTTGTCAGAATAATGAGTTCTTCGGCTGCGAGCAGTTTTGCTAAATAATGAAGACTGGCATCCACATCAGACCCACGGATTGATTTTTGTAATCCACTTAAGGTATCAAAGTAGTTATCACTGCTTCCATCAATTAGAATCGATGGACGAAGCAATACACTTTTGGCTAAATCAAAAGTGATATTTGTTCCTTCTAGTGCTAATATTACTACTTCAATCATATTAAGAACACTTCGAACTTCACCATTGGCTAAGCTAACCAAATATTCAAGCGCATCCGGATCGATTGTTAAGCTAGGATTAATATAGGATATTCCACGTTTTGCGATTGCAATCAAATCTTGTTTTTCTAAGGATTTTAGTTTTAGGACGTGACAGCGAGATCGAATCGCAGGATTGACCGAATGATATGGATTGACGGTTGTAATCCCTATCATAACAATTTCTCCACTTTCGACAAATGGAAGCAAAAAGTCTTGAATGTCTTTTTTCATACGATGAATTTCATCAATGATGACAACACTTGCTTTGTGGAATCTTGATTCATGCATGATTGTTTTTAGGGCATCCTTGTTATCAATGGAAGCATTAAATTTAAACGATTTGTAACCACTTGTTTGTGCAACCACCTCAGCAATGGTGGTTTTTCCGTTTCCAGGATCTCCGTATAATATCAAAGAAAATAATTTTCCTTTTTCTACCATTTTACGGATTACACCATTTTGACCGACTAAATGATCTTGACCTACTATGTCATCAAACGTTTTGGGACGCATGCGAAATGCCAACGGCTCCATCATCTCACCATCTTTCTACTATGAATTATTTTATCATAAGTGGGTTGAAAATACAATTTTACCTTGCATTTTTATTTGTTTTTTTGTATAATTACCTTACATCTTGCGCTCCTATAGTTCAGTGGTAGAACGCAGCAATGGTAATGCTGAAACCTGAGTCCGATTCTCAGTAGGAGCACCATGAGGAAAATCAAACTATTGGGAGACCAATAGTTTTTTTATTTGGAGGTCCTTATGAATAAGATTAAAAAAATACCAATGTTTTCTTCCTCTTTTGTTGCCTCAAGGTTAACAAACGGATGGAGTGAAGATGAAAAATGGAAGGTTACGGTCAGAAATAGTGAGTCATATGTAGTGCGTTTTAGCTCTAAAAAGGAGTTAGGCCAAAAAGAAATCGAATTTACGTGTATGAAAAACATATGCAAAAACACAAGATTTGTTCCAGAAGTCATTACGTATGGGGTATTGGAAGATGATGATCTTTGCTACATCGTGTATCGTTTTGTAGAAGGTGTAGAACTTATCGACATCATCGATAAAATGTCAGAAAGTGATCAATATCGTTTAGGACTCCAAGCGGGAACAACATTAAAAACCATACACAAAGAAGTTAGGACATCTGTCATTTCTCCTTACGAGCAAATGAAGCGGAAGATTGAACGAAAAAAAGAATTATATGCTACCTCAGGTTTGGTTGAACCCTATCACGATCTGATTGTGCAATATCTTGATGATAACCTCGAACAACTAAAGGGGCAAACAACCTCATTTTGTCATGGGGACTTTCACTTAGGAAATATGTTACTAGGGAAAGATAACAATTTATATGTTATTGATTTTAATCGTTCTAACATTGAAGATTCCTATCAAGATTTTAACCGAATGTTAAGCTTTGGGGTAAAACATAGCATTCCATTCGTGCAAGGGCAGATTAAGGGGTATTTTGGCAATGAGGCACTTCCAGAACGTTTTTTCCGTATTGCATTGTTTTATGCGTGTATGGATATTGGGTTTGGAATTTTGTGGGCAATGCAATTTGGTGAAGAAGAAATCAAAGTCCATAATAGTTTGGTTACGCAAATATTAAGAGATTTTTCTAACTTAACATCGGTGATACCCGTTTGGTGGAAGGAGTAAACAATGAGAATAAAATATTTCGATACAGTAAAACAATTTTTAAATGAGTTTAATGAGATACTTCTTGAAAAAGAAGAAGTGAATCAACTCATTTTGTTTAATGCGAACAATATGTTAGTGCAAGAACAAGTAGAAGGTTCTTTTTATGGTGGAGTATGGAATGAAGAAGGTGTTCTAAAGTTTATTTTTTTACATATGCCACCTTATAATTTGTTGATTTCCTCTATTGGAGAGGTAGATAATCGAGTTACTGAGAGTTTCGCAATGGATATTGCATCAAATCATCCTCTCATTCGTGGGATCAATGCGAGAAAGGAAGTAGCGTATGTATTTTCAAATGCTTTTGTTACAATAAGACGATGTAACATTGAAACACATTTTACTCTAGACATTATGAAACTAACAAAGACAAACGATTGTAATTTACCAAATGGAATCTTTCGCAAAGCAACAGATCAAGACATTCCACTCATTGTTGAATGGAATCAAGCCTTTTTTGCTTATATTGGTGAAACCATTGAAGTATTAGAGGATTACATTAAAAAAATTAAAACTCGTGTCAATGAAGGAAAATACTATTTATTTGAAACACCAGACAATATTGTTGTATCGATGGCTGCTGCGTCAAGATATTTGACATATGGTGTCGCAATCGGTCCTGTATTTACTCCTGAAATTTATCGCAATAAAGGATATGGAATGGCTGTTGTGCACCATTTGTGTCAAGCACTGTTACAAGATGGACATCGATATGTTACCCTTTATGTCGATCAAAAAAACCCAGTATCCAATCATGTTTACTTAAAGATAGGATTTGAAATCGTAGAAGATCAACTAGATATCCGCTTTGTTGAGTAAACAAACAATAAGGTTTACAAAAAACAAAATTGAAAACAAGCAAAGTTATGGTATAATAAAGGATGTTGAAGAGGTGAAAATATGAAATTACTTATGAATTTACTATGGTTAATCTTCGGTGGAATTTTTGTGACCATCGCATGGTTTTTAATAGGTGTATTATTATGCATCACTATCATTGGTATACCATTTGGTAAACAATGTTTTAAGATGGCAGAATTGACGTTTGCTCCATTCGGACGAGATGTTCAATCAAGATTTGAAAAATATCCAATTGCGAATGCAATTTGGGCAATTGTAGCTGGGTGGGAAATGGCGCTAGCCAACATTACCACTGGTCTCATTTTATGTGTAACGATAATTGGAATTCCATTTGGACTCCAATCGTTCAAAATCGCTATCTTATCATTATTCCCATTTGGGGCAAAAATAAAATAATAAGGAGTTACTCATGTACAAATCACTACGAAAACTAGCTGTTATCATTGTATTTGCGTTAGGAAGCATCTTTTTAATTGGGTGTGATACCAAGATTGATCCAAGTGATTGGGGACTTCCGAATACTACAATTGATGTTACCATTGGAGCTACCCATCAAATTAACTTAGGTGCAGATGAAGTTGGAAACGACGCATTTGCTTATACTTCATTTAATACTAGTATTATTAGTGTTTCTACGACTGGATTAATCGAAGGGTTGGCTTTGGGTCAAACGCAAATCACGATTTCGTATAAAGAAGATCCATCGCTTTTTTCAGTTACATTAACAGTTAATATTGTAGCTGCTCAACCGACAAGTGTTGTAGTTACAGGAGATAGTAATCTACAACTTGGATCATCACTAACACTATCTGCTAGCGTTCTTCCTGTAACAGCTCCACAAACAGTTACTTATAGTAGTTCGGATGAGACGGTTGCTACAGTTTCTAGTGCTGGGGTTGTAACTCCATTAAAAGAAGGTACTGTTACTATTTATGCACAATCCACGAGTTCAACAATTGTTGGATCGAAACAAATTACAATTACTAGACCAATTGCGACGGATGTTATTATCGTTGGTGGAACTGCTGTTACACTAGGATCAACACTTGCTTTATCGGCAAGTGTAACGCCAGAATTTGCTAATCAAACCATTACATGGACAAGTTCTAATGAAACCATCGCAACGGTATCATCAACCGGTGTTGTTACACCATTACAAGTAGGTTCGGTTGTCATAAAAGCAACATCCAATGTTATCACAGTGTTTGATGAAGTTACCATTACAATCACTGCACCATTACCAACTTCTGTTGTAGTAAGTGGTCCATCAGTTGTAGTTGTCGGTCAAACCATTACATTAACAGCAAACGTGTTATCAAGTTATGCAGATCAAAGCATTACTTGGTCTTCAAATAATACATCAATTGCAACTGTTTCAACCTTAGGTGTTGTAAGCGGGGTTGTGGTAGGATCTACAACCATTCGTGCGACTGCATCTAATGGTATTTATCAAGATTATACAGTTACAGTGAGTCTTCCTTCTGCGACATCTGTCGAAGTGGTTGGACCATCTACAATAGCAGTCAATCAAACAGCAACCTATACTGCAAATGTGCTTCCAGCATTAGCAAATCAAGCGGTTACTTGGACTTCTAGCGATGAAGCCATCGCAATCATTAATCAAGATGGTGTGGTTACTCCAGTTTTTGAAGGAACTGTAATCATAAAAGCAACCGCTCATAGTGGTGTTTATAAAGAAATAACAATTACTATCACCGGACCAACAGCAACAAGTATTGAAATTGCAGGAAATTCTAATCTTGAAATGGGAAGTACCCTTTCACTTACAAGTTCGGTATTACCAATTGAAGCTCAGCAAACTGTGACTTGGTCATCATCAAATACAAGCATTGCAACTGTCAGCGCAAGCGGTGTTGTGACACCTAGAAATGCGGGTGTTGTTGTTATCCGTGCAACTTCCACACAAAACCCAAGTGTGTTTGAAGAAATTACGATAACAATCACAAGACCAGATGCAACTAGTGTTATGGTGGAGGGATTTAATTTTGTGTTTATTGGTTCTGAAGCAGAATTTACAGCGTTCGTATTTCCTTCCTTAGCAAATCAATCTGTTGTATGGGAAAGTTCAGATGAAGCGGTTGCAACGGTAAGCAACCAAGGATTGGTCATTGGAATTGCTGCTGGAGATGTTACAATCACTGCAACAGCGGAAAGCGGAGTTTTTTATGCCTATGAACTATCTGTGAAACCATTGATGAATGAGTTTTATGTTGATCCTAGTTATGCTGGTAGATATGGGGAAACCATATCGCTCGGATTTGATCAATATATTTATTTAGGACTAAATGGGTTTGCAACAATCTCAGAAGCAGTCAATGCCATTCCAGCAGATCTTGATTATGCAACGATTGAAGTTGCAGCAGGAACATATCCACAAAGTTTACTAATCAATAGCAGTAACATTAATATCGTAGGTCCAAACTATGGAGTTGATCCAAGAAACGATGTTCGTGGTCCTGAAGCGATCATCACTGGTCAAATTGTACTAGGATATGGAACAAGCGATTTAGAAGGAATCACCATTGGCGGGTTTAAGTTTACTGGTCAAGCACAAATCATACAAGCAAACAATACTGCAATTGACTTGTTTGACTTTATGTACAATGTCATTGAGGACATCAATTATGTTACTACAACCAATCGAGGATTTATCCAGTTTGTAGCATCGTCTACATCAAAGGGAGTCAATAACTCTTATTTTGCTTATAACTTATTCCAAAATATTTATAATACAGTAACTTCAAATATATTGGTTCGTCCAATCTGGATGGAGTATGCTTCAAATGTATATATTACAGACAACGATTTTGTTCGATTTGAGCGAGATGTTTATCTAAAAGACATCAGTCAAGATGTTACAATAACTGATAATCGGTTTGAACAATCAAAATATCGTTTTATTCATATCAATGGATTCTTTGGTGGATTCATTTCAGTCGTCAATAACACAATGGAAACATCTCTGGATGCGGCTGTTGCAATCTATGGTCGGTTAGAATATGAACCGGGAATGACAATCCAAGTCAATCATAATCACATCACAGATGTGAATCGTGGAGTGTATGTTGATCCAGAATACTCATTAAATAGCAACTGGGTTGTCAATAAGCCAGTCATTGCTGAAGTGAAATACAATGTGATTATGGTGAACCACGCAACCAATTATTGGGGTCAAGGAAGTGATGTGTTCGCTGTTGACTTTACACAAAATTATTGGGGTAGTGTAGTTCCAACAAGCGCGAAGTTTACCAATGTTCCAACCGACAATTGGGCAAATTACTATACGAATGTACTTGATGTACCAGCGGCGTATACCATCGATTACCAATATCCTGAGAGTATTACGTTGACAAATCAACCATCTTTGGTTCATATTGGGAATAACTATCAATTAGAAGTCGATTTTGCTCCACTGTCTACAAATGTTTTTGATGTGTTATGGGTTAGTTCAAATCCAAATATCGCCACTGTTTCAAAAGATGGTGTGATTGAAGCATATCAAGTTGGGCAAGTCACAATTACTGGTTATGCATGGTTCAATCGTCATGTTAACATTTCATTTACACTCAATACCAACTACGCACCAGGAATTGCATTTTCGTTCCCAACGATGGATAACTTATTTGTTGTAGGTGATACATTTACATTAAATTCTACTCCATATCCAACTATATATAGTCAAGAAACGATTCAATTTGTCTCAAGCAACGAAACGGTTGCGACAGTTGCAAATAATGGACTTGTTACTATGGTTGGAACAGGGGATGTCACGATCACAGCAAGATTTGCATCCAATCCTAATGTATCTCATAGCATGAGTTTTTACGTCAGCGAGGTGAACAACTTGAACAACTTAATGGATAAATTAGCAGCCGTTCAATACGCAAGTGTCGAACCTTACAATTTCACAGTTTGGGGTTCAACAACGTATGCTCATAGCACGATTAAGAGTGTATCAATGTATTACTTTGGTCCAAATCCAGTCACACAAAGCATTATAAACAAAAGTCCGTATACAAGAACAGAACGCACAATGTCAGCACTCCCTGCCGGTATCACACAATACAATCCACAAAATATTCATTGGATTGTTGTTCATGATACAGGTAACTCAACTGCTGGGTCAGGAGCGCTCGCACATTCAAACTATTTACATAATTTAACAAACAATCCAAATAATACAACAGCAGTATCATGGCATTATACAGTTGATGATGCGGCAATCTATCAACACATTCCAAACAATGAGCGTGCATTCCATGCAGGAGATGGATCGACCTTGGTTGGAAACCATTCAACTTACCTTGGTGGAGGAAATACAAATGGTATTGGTATTGAAATGGCTATTGGAAACGGGTATGATATTTACCGAGTTTGGCAAAAATCAGCAAAACTTGCTTCAAGACTCGCAGTAGAATATAATCTGCCACTTGCAAACATCAAGTATCACAATGATTTCTCTGGAAAAGATTGTCCTCAAACATTGCGCAAATCAGGACTAATCTCTCAATTTGAAATCATGAAGGAAATTGAGTATGAAGTTGCGAAAAATCATCCAACTGCGATCATTACATTCCAATCGCACAACCCAAGATATTTAGATGATACAGGTCGTGTGTTAGAATTACCAATCTTAGGTACAACTGTTTCTTACACGATCACTATTTCTGAAAATGGCAATATGGTAAGTAGAACATTCAATACCTATTTACCAGGTAAAACATATTAAATTGAGTAAGACACATTAGGTTATTCTAGTGTGTCTTTTTTATCATTGCATTCGAGTAAAAAAAAATAAAAAGACTTTTAAATTCGTATTCTTTCGTGTATAATATAAATGTTGAAAACGCTTTTTAGAGGAGGATTATTATGAAAGAATATCAAACGAATGCGTTACGGAACATTGCGGTCTTAGGACATATGGGTAGTGGGAAAACATCTTTAGTGGAATCACTCGCATATATTACTAAGGCTATTGAAAAAAAAGGTGAAGTAGAGCGTAAGAATACTGTTTCTGACTACTCGATTGAAGAACAAACCCGCCAAACATCTCTTTCTACAAGTTTGATCCCCATTGAATGGAATGGTTATAAGTTAAACTTTTTAGATTTGCCAGGATCTGATGAATTTGTTGGTGAATTAAACAATGTATTAGGTGTTGTTAAAGGCGCTATCATTGTAATTGATGCAACAAAAGGGATTGAAGTTGGAACCGAACGTTTGTGGGACGAAGTGTCTGAACGCGGAATTCCTACAATTTTGTTCATTAACAAAATGGACAAAGAAAACATTAAATTTGATGAACTGATTGAAAATATTCGTGAACGCTTTGGAAAAAAAGTGGTTCCTTTTGCTTGGCCTGTTGGGAAAAAAGAAGGATTCGACGGATTTGTGAACGTAGTTGAAATGAAGGCTCGTATATTTGATGGACAAACCTGTGTGGATGCTCCTATTTATGAAGAACGTCGCGCTAAGGTTGAAGAGTTAAATTTCATGATTAAAGAAAGTGTCGCAGAAACAAGCGAAGAATTACTAGATAAATTTATCATGGGAGAAGAACTAACGATTGAAGAAATCCGCACAGGACTTCGTACTGGTGTTTTAGCTGGTGATTTATACCCTGTCTTAGTTGGAAGTGTTGTGAAAAACATTGGTGTTCACACTCTTCTTGATATGGTTGTTAATTATATGCCAGAACCTCAAGATTTGAAACCGATGGAAGGTATTGATCCAAAAACAAATCAAACCATTACAAGACATTCTTCTGATCAAGAACCATTTTCAGCGTATGTGTTTAAAACAATGATTGACTCCTTTGTGGGATCGATTAACTTCTTTAAAATTTACTCTGGAACATTAAAAGTCGCACAAGAAGTTTATGTACCAAATACCGATACAACTGTTAAAATGGGGACAATCGGCTCTATGATGGGTAAAACACAACTTCCTGTTGAAGTGTTGCATGCGGGTGACATTGGTGTGGTTGCGAAAATGCCAGAACTTGCAACTGGATATACATTCTGCGATAAGAAAGCTCCAGTCATGTTTGAGAAAGTAACCCATCCAACACCTACGATTTATGTTGCAATTCAGCCGAAAAACAAAGCCGATGAAGATAAAATTTCGTCTGCACTTCAAAAATTAAGTCAAGAAGATGAAACATTAGTGATCAAACGAAATCCAGAAACTGCGCAACTTCTTGTTGGTGGTCAAGGGATGACTCACTTAGGCTACATTTTAGAAAAAATGAAGAATATGTTTAAAGTTGATCTTGATATTACTGATCCTAAGATTGTATATCGTGAAACGATTCGTTCTAAGGGAGAAGCTCAAGGTCGCCATAAGAAACAATCTGGTGGAGCTGGTCAATTTGGTGATGTTTGGATTCGCTTTGAACCAACTGACAAACCATTTGAATTCGCAGAAGAAGTATTTGGTGGATCTGTTCCGAAAAACTACTTCCCTGCGGTTGAAAAAGGATTGATTGAAACCATGGAAAAAGGTCCATTGGCAGGGTTTCCAGTAATAGGAATCAAAGCAGTTCTATACGATGGATCATACCATGCGGTAGACTCAAATGAGTTGTCATTTAAATTAGCTGCTCGTTTGGCATTTGAAAATGCTGTGAAGAAACTAAGACCTACCATTTTAGAGCCAATCATGAAATTAGACATTATCGTGAAAGATGATTTCATTGGTGATGTATTAGGTGATATTAACAAACGCCGTGGTCAAGTTCTAGGTATGGAACCAAAAGGACGTGGATTACAAATGGTTTCTGTTGAGGCACCAGAAGCCGAAATTATTAAGTACGCAACGGACTTAAGAGCGATGACTCAAGGTAGTGGTAGATTCACACGTGAATTTGTTCGCTACGCAGAAGTTCCTGAACATTTAATTGAAAAGATTGTTGCTGAATACAAAAAACAACAATAATCTAATAAAAAACGTGTCCAACCTGAATTTGGTTTGGACACGTTTCTTAATAGGAGGATAAACATATGACTATTTTTATTGAACCAAAAAAGATACGCTATCATAATTATGACAAAGTGGTGGAGATGTTTCCTGATATTACGTTTGTGAGTGAAGAAATTAATTCCTATCAAGCGGATGTCATAATGGTATATCCTGAATTTTGTACGAAAGAAAACTTAAGCAAGTACCCTAATTTAGAATGGATTCATCTCTTAACAGCTGGGTATGAAACCTTAGATATGGATGCTGTTAGAGAAAAAGGAGTCACACTAACCAACTCCAAAGGTGTCTTTAGTACTACGATGGCAGAAGATGTCATTTCAAAAATGTTGATGATTAATCGCAACATCAAACTGTATTTAGAGAATATGAAACAACACATTTGGTATACACCTAGAACAGAACTAGAACTAATTGGATCAACTGCTGGTATCATTGGCGCAGGTTCGATTGGAGTTGAGGTTGCGAAACGATTGAAAGCATTTGATATGAATGTGATTGGTTACAAACGAACACAATCTACGCTACCTTATTTTGACCATATTTACGTTGGAGTGGATGGGTTAAAAAAAGTCATAGAACAAAGTGATTATATTATCGTTGCGATTCCTTTAAGCAAAACTACTTACCACTTGTTTGATGCGGAAAAATTCTCATGGATGAAACCAAGTAGTGTATTTATCAATATGGCTAGAGGAAATATAGTGGATCAAGATGCATTGATTGAGGCTTTAAAGAATAAGAAAATCCGAGCTGCAGCACTTGATGTGACAAGTCCTGAACCTCTTCCATATGAAAGTGAGTTATGGGACTTGGAAAATGTGTTTATAACACCACATTGTTCGGTTGTGAGTCCAATGCTTTATACAAGAATGACGAATCTTGTAATAGAAAACATCAAACGGTATCAAAATAAATTACCACTGGATAATATAGTTACAAATAAAAGCCAATGATTTGTTTTGTTTCATTTAGTTAAGTTGTAATTAACATAGTTCACAATTGTTCTAACAATAGAAACGGAATATTTTAAGATTTAGCCTATGTTTTAAAGAATAGTTAAGGAATAACTAATTGACTTGCTTCATAGAAATGCTATAATTGTATTAAAGAGGTGGATTTATGCCGGTAATCATCGATAATGTCAAAGTAGGAACGTTTATCAAAGAAAAACTGAAAGGGAAAAATATGTCGCAAGATGATCTTGCAAATTATTTGTCGATCTCGAAATCTGCTGTTTCGCAAAATTTATCAGGAAAAAGTTCGTTTGATCTACAAAATTTGCTGATGATTTCCGAGTTATTTGATGTGACACTGGATCAGCTACTCACGCAAAAAATAGATTCCGACCAGATACCGGTATCCGAATTTGAACGACTTGCGCGGAAAGGTCTATCTGAAGTCATGACACTAGGACTAGATAATCCAAACATCTTTCATCTAGATATTTACGGAAAATATTTTGTAGAATATGTTTTGGCTTTGAATGACATTGAATTGTTTGAATATCTACATATCAATGCTCTAATTGAGTTAAATGCTAATTCAGGCAGAGAAAAAGATATATTACTTCAAATAATATTGTTTTGTATCAAACACAACAGTGCAGTTTATCCATATTATATCGGATTTTATGCAACAGTAGCAGGGTCATTTCGCATTGATGATGGAACAATAGAAAAGTTTATATGGAAATATATCGAAGATAAGCATCAAGAACAATTGATTTTATCTCTATTTTATATTGAGTATATGAAGACCAAAAGAGTACTTAAATTTTGGAAAAAAACAACCACCTATCATATTTTATCATATCATGAGTGGTTAGAAATATGTGCAATATATCACCTTGAGTTTGTTTTCTCAATTATTCACAAACCATTAATGGAACACATTCAATTGTCAAAAATGATAGGACTCTTTCACCAATATCACTTTTATAATGGGATTAAGATACTATCACAAACGATCTGCAGTGTTCCAAATGAGTATGAGCAGAAATTAGGTTATGATATTCAAGAATCCTTTGAACTACTTTGTGAATTAGACTTTAGTGATATTATCGAAAACATGATCAACAGTTTTCCAGCACTGATCGTACAACCTGGGATGATTAAAGCAATCAAATCAAACTCAAAAAAAGTCATTGAGTTGCTATACACAAAATTTGCTAATAAACTTCACTTCCGTGATATTGGAGCAGTTGTTGCATCGACAGGTAATCATCAACTTATGAGTCAATTGTTGAATCAGTTAACAACCGATGATAGGAATTTGGCACTATCGTTTACCAAAACAGATGATATTGATATGATGCTGGTTCTTATCAAAGGAGGAGCAACATTTTCAAGAAAATACTACAATCAATTTGCTGAGGAAAAAATGAATCATTTAGTACATCACCTTATCAAGAGCAGTGAGGAATAAAAATGGAGTTTTTTAAAAATAATTTTGAAATAATAATAATAGTCCTTTCAATCATTATGCTGCTTATATTGATTAGAGTTTATCTTTACAATGTATATTATTCTAAGTACTTTACAAACAAAAAGTTTCAAGTCCGTAGTACTTATGAAATAAATCCGAAAGATCAATCAAAAAGTTTTGTAATATATGTGTATAATAAAAACATCAACGATGTTTCGATCAATTCATTGGGATTTATTTATCGTAATCAAAGCATTGACTATTTCAAAAAAATAAAAGAAGAACTGATTGCGAAAGATGATATGAAGTTAGTTATTCCTTCAAGGGATGCGATAAAAGTTATAGTGCCCGTGGACGAATTTGAATTAATAATTTATGAAAACAATCGCAGTAAAAAGACGATTGGTTCAATACTTTGTTATGTGACCGATACACTTGGAGTACAATCCAAATACAAAGCAAAAAGTGTGCAGTATATTGTTAAGAAAGATTATCGCCAACGGGTCAAAGATTTGAAAAACCAGGTAAAAAAAGCAAAACAAGAGGTTAGGATAGAGCGTCGCAATGACCAAAGGATTAGAAGAGAAGATCAATCCCATCAAAGAAAGATTAAGAAAGAGGTAAATCACATCAAAAAAGAACCAAATCGAAAACTTTTAAAATTCATGGATTCAATAGATAAAATGATGAGAAAATTATTTAAAAAGCCATAATGGCTTTTTTCATATTTTACTTGACACTCACGTAACGTAATAGTTTATACTATGGGTGAAGCGGGGTGATGCACGTGTTAAAAGTGAAAGAAGTTGCTAAAATTGCTGGGATTAGTGTGCGAACACTTCGTTATTATGATGAAGTGGGACTACTTCGTCCTTATGTTGATCCGGTGAATCAATATAGGTACTATCAGAAAAAGGACTTGAAACGATTGTGGGAAATACTATTTTTGAAAGAACTTGGATTTTCCATCGAACAGATTCGCTCCTTTGTTGAAAGTAATATCACTAAGCAAAATGAGTTTTTATCGTTACAAAAAGAAGAACTTATAATGAGAAAAAGACGGATTGATCAAATGATTGATTCTGTAGAACAAATTCAAAAGAAAGGGTTTGAAACAAATATGTTGAATGATTTTAATTTAGAGGACATTAAAAAACACCAAAAAAAGTATGAAGAAGAAGC
>Ga0208041_1001047_pt1 | contig 20207 bp, 19 predicted proteins | sample AD_SCU002_MetaG_FD_184453 | JGI IMG/M metagenome (GOLD analysis project Ga0208041, IMG submission 184453) | Active sludge microbial communities of municipal wastewater-treating anaerobic digesters from China - AD_SCU002_MetaG (SPAdes) (version 2) | ecosystem: Engineered > Bioreactor > Anaerobic...
GCCAGACGGGTGATTTTGGGTTGGCCGACTTCCTCATTATGCCATCCCATTTTCTTCACAAAGGCATCGGCTTTGGACAGATACTCTCTTTCCGGAATTGTCCGCATATCATCCGGTTCCGGCTGCTGTGCTTTCAGAAGCACGGCTCCGCTGGCGGATTCGATGTTCACGATGGCCTTGCCGCCCGCAAAGGATTCATCGGTGAGGGAGGCCTGATGTTTAAAGCGGGCGGAAGGTACTACGGGAACCACACGCAGACGGGGCAGGGTCAGGGGAAGCAGCGTCAAGGGGGCACGCTGCGACTGCGTGCCTGACGCATACATAATGTGGTAATAGGTGCTTCCGGATGTATTCGGCTGGTTGGTGAACGTTGCATCGGTATAAAGCGGGGTCTTGGTGATGTCTGCTCCGCCTTTCGTAATGCACAACGGGACCACACCCCAATCGCCGAATCCCTCAATGAAGCTTTCCGCGACGCCCATGTGGAGATTGTTATAGTTGCTCCAGACGCTGTCCACGTTTGACTCATGGCAATAGGCGGAAGTGGACATGCCGCAGGCCATCCGGAGGTCGGAAGTCAATGCCGGCCCCCAGCGTTCGAAGACATTTCTCATGGCTGCAGAATCGACTGATCCGTCAAAATTCTGCGGACAGGAGTAGTGCATGGTTGAGCCACCGCAAGTAGAATTGGGGCCGTGGGCGAATACGGCGCACGAACACTGCCAGTAATAGCGCAGCATGCCGCCGTCCTTGATGTTGGCGAGCAGCATGTTGGGCTGGGAAGCATTGTCTCCCAGCGTGTTCCAGAACGTGGGGCAGCCGTGACCGGCATAAAAGAACAGCATGGCCCGGTCGATACCCGACGCGGCGTTGTTGTCCTCTCCTGTCGCGATCTTTGTTTTGTCATAGTAGTATTTTGATGTGTTCGTTGCCCCGGAATGCATGTGGCGCTTCGTCCAGCCGGCGGGGGCATGGTTGGGCGCGGTGACTGTTCCACCCATGTCCGTTCCGAACAGAAACTCATTGGCTGTGTCGATATGCCAGTCGGTATTGCCGTGGGCGGAAATCGCCGAGTTGAGCGGCGGATTGCACTTCAATTCAAACTTGGCTTTGTTTGATTCCACTGCATTGGGCGACAGAACCTTGATCGCCTCCCAGCCCGTATAATAGCATAAGGTGGAACCGCCGAGGGTCCAGGTTGTTTGCACCTTCATTGTTCCGCGACGAAGAAAACGGAGAGTTTTGATGTTTGTATCCGTCGCTCCGTCGCTTCTCGTGAAAATATAGCGCACTATGCCGGCCCTGTCTGAAGTTATTGTTCCATTGAATTTGATCACGCCGGGACAGTCACCCCGATAAACGGCCGGCGAGGCCTTAAGCGATGTCGCCGTGACCGTGCACAGAGCTGACTGCGCCCATACGACGCAAAAAAGGACGAGTACCGCCGCCACTGTTAGACTACGTCTCATTATTTCCTCCTTTCTCTAATCTTAAAAAAATTAAAATAAAACATCATTGTTGCCGCCTGGCCAATCTGCAGCGGCTTTATAACAACTGGTGCTCCGGCTGCGCTTTTTAAATTGGAGCCGGTTTATTTCACCTCCTTTCCGGATATTTCCTTTTCTGAAGCCTTTTCTTTTATCAATACATTGATTTCATGCCAGATCAGCTCGATGCGATTCAAGGCCATGGACAGGTCCGTATCCAGCTCCGCTTTCGCCTTTTTTAGAGCCCCCTGCAGTTCTTCGATCTTTTTCCGGCTCTCAGCGGAAGCCATGTTTTTGGCCCTTTCCAGCAGAACAGCCACCTCGTCCAGCTCTGTTCTGGCGTTGCCTATATTTTTCGCCACCACGTCCACTTTAGCTTTAAGGAGATTTCCGCGGACGCCTTCCAGTAATGCCTTATACAGGCTGCTGTGTAATTCCTGCCGCGTTTCGAGCGCCGCCTTTTCGAGCGCCTCCGACTGTTTTTTCAACGCCGCCTCCGTGGCTGTCTTCTGGCTCTTAATTTCGTCGGCGGCGGCAACAAATTTCTTGCCTGTGCCGGCTTCGATTGCCGTCAGTTTTGCACTGAGGGCATTTATCATCTGGATGATTTTCTGCACATCAGCATCCGGAGAAAGCTGTATTTTTTTTCGTGCCTCTTCTTCCGCCTGGATGAAACTCTCCGCTTTCTGCAGCCTCGCATTCAGATCATCCATTTCCTTTTTAAGGGGAGCAGTCTGATGATCGATCAGCATTGGCAGTCCGAAGAAAGAAGCCGCCGCCAAAGCCGCGACAAGAAGAATTACCGCGATTATTGTTTTCATGAGAGCTCCTTTCGATAATGTGTTGATTGTTTATCTTTTCGTTTTTCCCGCAGGCTTTCTCTTTGCCGCCGGCTGCTTTTTCCCGGCGGTTTTTTTCGCTGCCGCTTGAACTGATTTTACTTTTGGTTGAGCCGCCGATTTTGCTTCAGCCCCTGCTTTACGTCGGGCTTTGGTTGTTACGTCGGGCTTAGCTTGAGGTTTGATTTCAAGTTTGGCCAGTTGGTTTTCGAGTTTCTTTATTTTGGAGACGCTTGCTTTAACCCTCTTGTCGGCAACCGGGTCTTGCTCCGCGCAGATCAGTCCATAGACCTTGCCGCCCAGTTCGGTGATTTCCTTTTGCACCTTCGTTTTGAGCTCAAACAGCTTATACTGGCGCTTTCCTTCTTCCGTCAATTCTTCCGCTTTCTCCCTTGCCGCAACCGCTCCTTCGCGAATTACAGCCATCCCGCTTTGAAATCCCGTTCTGAGGTCTTTTTTGATCTTTTCCCAAAATTCCATTTCCCCGTCTCCTTTCCTTTCTCCATTAAAAAAGATGTCATCAAACATCTATGTTGTAGTATTTGCGGGCGATACCCCTGGCGGCAAGAATGCCGGAGATCGCCGCTCCGACTATTCCCCGGCTTTTTCCGGTGCCGTCTCCCGCCACGAAAATCCCCTCGATGTTTGTCTCCAGATTACGGTCGGTCGGGAAGTGCGTGTCGAAGAACTTTATTTCCGGCGCATACAGAAGAGTGGAGGGGTGCAGGATTCCCGGGATGATCTTATCCAGGGTTTTCAGGGATTCCCATAAATTGTCTAATATCCTTGCCGGCATGCCCAGCGATATGTCTCCGGGAACCGCCCGGTAGCTGGCCTGGCAGACTTCGTAATGACGGGTTACGCTGTCGAAAGTAGACAGGGAGCTGCGCCTTCCCTCCCGGAAATCACCCACCCGCTGTACAAGGGGTCTGCCGCCGCCCAGAAGATAGAACTGCCGGGCGATCATTCTTCCGAACTCTGTTGTATCCACAAACGGTTCTGTCAGGGAAAGTGTGTTCAGAAGGGCGAAATTGGTGTTATCCGTTTTCCGTGTTGCCAGGGCGTCGCCGTTCACCAGCTTGAAGTTGCAGTAATTTTCTTCCCGCACCCGCCCGCCGGGGTTGGTGCAGAAGGTTCTTACCCGGTCGCCGTGGCGTATCGTCTGGAAAATGAATTTGGGATCATAGACGACCTCATTTACGGCATCGAAATACCGGCGGTTCATTTCCACGCGGATGCCGACGTCGATGGGGCCGAAGTTATGGTTGACGCCCAGCTCTGTGGCCATGTCGCGAAATTCATAAGCGCCGCTTCTTCCGGGAGCGGCCAGGATATAATTCGCGCTCAGGGAGACGGGTTGGCCGCTGCGCCGGCAGGAGACCTGAAATCCCCTGTGCTCTCCCGTCGTAATTGCGCTTACGTCAGTTCCCAGCAAAAATTCCGTCTTGGTTAGGCGGCCCCTCAGGTATTCCACCGCTTTCTTACCGTTGTCCGTTCCCCAATGCCACTGCTCCGGGGCGAGAAAGCGGACGTTATGTTCCTGGGCGATCCTTCTGATTATTTCTGTTTTCTCATTCGGGGCGCTGCCGGTCACCTGACGACATTCGGAAAACGCGGTGAATATTTCCCGGACCTGATCGATGATATGAACGGCCTCTTCCTCTGTCAGCTTGAGCTCCTGGAGCTCTATGCCTATATGAGGATCAAAGTTCAGTTTTCCGTCATTGAGCAGGCCGCCCGCAGGATAGGGGTGGCGATCCGCAATGACAATATTTCCCACTCCAAGGCTTTCAAAACAGATGGCGGCGAATAAGCCCGCCGGGCCGGACCCGATGATCAAGACATCAAAATGTTCTGTAGCCATTTCCAATACCCTTTTATTATTTATGACGGCCTCGCAAAAAGGCCGGATGCTGCGTTGCGCTTCATCCCGAGTCATTGCAGCGTACCCTAAGTACGCTTCATTCCTCGGCATTCGCGCGCCTTGCCTGCGACTTTTTACGAGTTTATCATTTATGGAATGAAAATATTTAAAGAAGATGCGTTCATATTATCACAATTCAGCCGGCAACAAAAACAAAATACCCTGCACATCATGATCTTGACAGAAACAGCCCGACCGTGGTTTACTTGCAGATAAAATTAGACAATTTTATCTGCGAGGTGAAGCCCATGAAAAAGATTGTTCTGTTTTGTTTGTTGTCGATATTTGTGGTGGTTTCGTGTGCGCCTGTGAGCAGTTCCCGTTATCGGGAAGGTTCCAATGCAGGTCAGACAACAAATTTGACGGTGCAGGATGAACGCCGTCTGACCAAGGAAGCCCTCCCCAAGATACAGAAGGATTATCCTGCCGCCAAAAATCCGGAGCTGCAGAAATATATTTCCGACTTGGGAATGAAAATTGTGCGGGCCAACAATCTCGAGGGAAATCCTTATTCCTACAACTTCACGGTAGTGGATGTTAAAGATGTGAATGCTTTTGCCATGCCCGCAGGCACCGTGTTTGTAACAGCGCCGCTCATTGCGTTGGCCTCCAACGAAGCGGAGCTTGCCGGTGTCGTAGCCCACGAAATCGGGCATGTTGAAGCCCGCCATACAGCCGAACGCATGTATGCGATGGAAAAAGCCCAGAACAAAACATGGATGTACGCAACGGGCGGTGCGGTTTTAGGAGCGGCCCTTGGATATGGTTTGGGCGTGGTAGTCTGTGCTAAAGGAGACACTGCATGTCAGGCGAAGGCCGCTCTGGCGGGAGCCGCCCTCGGCGCCGGTGGAGGACTGCTGGCCCAGAAATATACCTTTCTGGTCAATTCCCGGGAGGATGAAATGGAAGCGGACCGGCTTGGTTTTAAATATGCCGTTGGTGCAGGATACGATAAAGACCAGGTGGGGAAATTTTATGAAAAACTTCTGGAAGTTGAGAAAAAGTCCGGGAAAAGCGACAGCGGCATTGCAAAAAGCCTTTCCGACGCCTTGAGTACTCATCCGCCCAGTGAAGAGAGAGTCAGGCAGATGAAGGATCTGGCGGCTAAAAGTCCTGAGCGGAAAGCAATAACCAATACGCCGCAATTCAACAGGGCGAAGCAGTTGGCGGCGGGACTGCGTAAAAAATAATAGCGGTGTATACCGATTTTGCCGAGTAAAAAGGAGGATTGGCCATGAACAGCAATTCTGAAATCAACCCGACCATCTCGTATATCAAAGCAAAAATGAAGCGCGGGAAGATAGTATCGGCGGACGATGCCGTACGCGTCATCCGGGACGGAGACACGGTGGCTCTGGATGGTTTTGTCGGTTCTTTAATTCCCGAAGAGCTTCTTATTGCTCTGGAAAAACGGTTTTTATCCACGGGAGAGCCTAAAAATCTGACCATCGTATACGCCTCCGGTCTCGGAGACGGTAATGATCTGGGAGCCAACCGCCTGGCCCATGAAGGGCTGCTCAAAAGGGTCGTCGCGGGTCATTGGGGCTTAACCCCGAGGTTGCAGGCTTTGGCTCTCGACAATAAAATTGAGGCCTACAATTTACCCCAGGGTGTTTTGACCCACCTTTTCCGGGATATCGCCGCTCATAATCCCCGCACGATTTCGCGGGTGGGGCTGGGAACATTCACCGATCCCCGCTGCGGCGGCGGGAAAATTAATCCTTTAACCACCGAGGATCTGGTCGAGATTATCGAATTCGACGGATGCGAATATCTTGCCTATAAAACATATCCCATTCAAATAGCTATATTGCGCGGCACCACGGCCGATATGGACGGCAATATAACGATGGAGAAGGAACCTTTGACGCTGGAAGTTTTGCCGGTGGCTATGGCGGTAAAAAACTCCGGCGGGTTTGTCATTGTGCAGGTCGAAAGAATTGCCGAAAGAGGAGCATTGAACGCCAGACAGGTTAAGATCCCCGGCATCCTTGTGGACTGCGTCGTCGTGGCGAAGCCGGAGAATCACCGGCAAACATACACCACGGAATACAATCCGGCCTTCAGCTGTGAATTTAAAATACCCACGGCGACGGTTGAACCCCTGGGGATGGATGAACGCAAGATAATAGCCCGCAGAGCCTCCTTCGAGCTCAGGCCGAACATGATAGTCAATCTGGGGATCGGTATGCCGGAAGGCGTCGCCAATGTGGCCAATGAAGAAGGAATCTTCGATTACCTGACCCTGACGGCGGAAGCGGGTTGCATCGGCGGGATTCCCGCCAGCGGGTTGAATTTCGGAGCCTCGACGAACATGGATTGTCTGATCGATATGCATTATCAGTTCGATTTCTACGACGGCGGCGGTCTTGATCTGGCCTGCCTCGGACTGGCTCAGATGGATCAGCACGGCAACGTCAATGTCAGCAAATTCGGCCCCAAACTGGCGGGCTGCGGCGGATTCATCGATATCACCCAGAATTCCAAGAAAATCATTTTTGCCGGAACATTCACGGCGGGCAGTCTTCAGGTGGAAGTTAACGGCGGGCAGCTCAAGATCGTTAAAGAAGGCGGATTTCGGAAATTCGTGAAAGATGTGGAGCAGGTTACCTTCAGCGGCAAGACGGCGCAAAAAAACAATCAGCAGGTCTTTTACGTTACCGAGCGTTGTGTTTTTACTCTCACTCCGGAGGGTGTCGAACTCATCGAGATAGCGCCCGGAGTGGATCTGGAGAGGGATATCCTTCCCTATATGGATTTTAAACCTATAATTAAAAATCCCGGTCTGATGGACGAACGGATCTTCAAGCTGCCGCCCATGGGTTTGAAAGAGGACCTCCTGAGCATTCCGCTTAAGGATCGTGTCACCTACGATGCGGCGACAAACATCTTATACGTCAATTTTGAAGGCCTTGCCGTCCGGACGAAAAAAGACGTTGAGGAAATCAGAGCGTCGGTGGAAGCAATCTGCAAGCCTTTGGGGAAGAGAGTGAAGACAATAGTCAACTATGATAACTTCTCCATTGTCCCGGAGCTGGAAGACGATTACATCAACATGGTCAAATACGTCGTCTCCGAATTCTATTCGGAGGTAACGAGGTATACCACCAGCGCATTTTTACGCATGAAGCTGGGAGATGAACTGCAAAGCCGGAACCTGGCGCCGCATATTTTTCAGTCGAAAGAGGAGGCGAAACAGGCGCTGGAGACAATGTGATGACGTCAACGCTGTTGCTGTTTAAGGAAACGGCGACGGGAGTAAGATGAGCCGCACTGTCATTTTACTCCCGTTGTTCTTTGGCGGGAGAGGCCGGTCGCGATCCAGGTGGTTTGATGTCCGGTAATTCCATCTCTAAATCAAGCGCTATCTTTGTTGGCACAGCCTGCCCCGGCGCAGGCCGGGGTCATCGGCGTCCTCAACGTATGTATAATACCCCTCGTCGCCTCCTCCTAGCCGCCGCGATACCATCATTGATTTAGAAATGGAATAAAGTGCCTGCCGCGCCTGATCGACGTTCAAACAAGCCGTTTGGCGACAAGAGCGGCAAAATGTTCAAATGATCGGTCGTATGTTTTTTCTTCTTCCGGCGAAAAAAAGCATCCCGGCAACTGTCGCTTCGGAAGATGATAAGCGATGCAATCGCAGCAGATTCCTTTTCTGCCGCATGATTCATAAGTGCATTTGCATGTTTTTAAATTAGATTCTTTTTTGCAATCCATCTTTTACCTGCCTGTTTTAATCTGTGTTCATTTTTGTTCCGGCTCACCGCTTATAATAAGATATAATAGATGCTCTGGTGATAGTGAAGTTGTTTAAAAAATACCCTACCATTGCGGGAGGCGTTTTCTCGTCCAAATCCAGTTTTTCCGTACTGAGGGCATAAACAGTGAATATGTAGCGGTGGGCTTTGTCGCCCTGGGGAGGACAGGCGCCACCGAAGCCCGGTTTGCCGAAGTCCGTGATGCTTTGAACGCTTCCCGGAGGAGCCAGCTTCTTCTCCAGTTGTCCGGCATTGGCCTTCAATTCAGTTACATGAGCCGGGATATTAAAAATCACCCAGTGCCACCAGCCGCTGCCGGTGGGAGCGTCGGGGTCATAGACGGTGACCGCAAAGCTTTTTGTGTTGCGGGGCGCATTGAGCCATTTCAGCGAAGGTGAAATATTCTTTCCGCTGCAGCCGAATCCGGAAAACACCTGAGACAGCGTCAACTGCCCTTCCAGGTCGTTGCTTTTCAGGGTAAACTCATCGGCGCCTGCGTTTACCGCAAGCAACAGCGTGATGATCATGGCGACCAGCATAAATTTGCGCATTTTATTTCTCCTTAATTTTTGTATTTATGGCCAAAGGCAAAGCTCCGGCGGTGCAGTCTGGTGCGTCCGCCGGAGCGCATTTGTTGCCGGCGGGATTATTCTTTTTCACTGCCGATAAACCGATAGATCGCCGCGCCGAGAATTCCGCCGATGATGGGGGCGACCCAGAAAAGCCAGAGCTGGGCCAGCGCCCAGTCGCCGGCAAACACTGCAACAGCTGTGCTACGGGCGGGATTCACAGAGGTGTTGGTAACCGGGATGCTGATCAGATGGATGAGGGTCAGACACAAACCAATGGCAATCGGCGCGAAGCCCTGCGGCGCCCGTTTGTCGGTAGCGCCAAGAATAACAAGAAGAAACATCATAGTCATTACCACTTCACATATCAGTGCTGCGGGCAGGCTGTATCCGCCCGGTGAATGGGCACCATAACCGTTGGAGGCGAAGCCCGCGGATAAATCAAAGCCCGCCTTGCCGGTGGCGATGAGATACAGAACACCGCCGGCCACAATTCCTCCCAGCACCTGCGCAACAATGTAGGGTAGAAGGTCTTTTGCCGGGAAACGGCCGCCTGCCCAGAGCCCGACGGAGACTGCCGGATTAAGATGACAGCCGGATATGTGTCCAATGGCGAAAGCCATGGTAAGCACGGTTAAACCAAATGCCAGGGATACCCCCAGCAGACCGATGCCGACATTGGGAAACGCAGCGGCCAAAACGGCGCTACCGCAGCCGCCAAGAACCAGCCAGAAGGTTCCGAAAAACTCTGCACCATACTTTTTCATGCTGCCCTCCTTTTGTTTTGCTGATTACTGTCTGGAACAACTAACATACCATACCTGTCTGGTTTTACTTATCTGAACTAGAAATTAAAATAATATATTTTAATTAAGGAATCAAATAATTACTCGATAAATTCCCCTTGACGTTCTTATTTGATCTGTAATAACAGTTGCCCATATGGATTGGAATGAAGATTTTCTTAGAAAGAGTCTGACCGGAAAATTAATAGGGCATAAGCTTTATTACTTTTCTCAAACCGGCTCAACCAATGACGATGCCTACCTTCTGGGGGTAAAAGGATTGCCGGAAGGAACGGTAGTTCTTGCCGACAGCCAGACTTCAGGCAAGGGGCGCATGGCGCGGGTCTGGCACTCGCCGGCCGGTTCCAATATTTACACTTCAATTGTCCTGCGTCCCAATCTGCAACCCGCCGATGCTCCACAGATTTCACTTGTTGCCGGTGTCGCTGTGGCCGAACTTCTTGAAGGGTATTGTGCCGGCCGGGTGGAACTGAAGTGGCCCAACGATGTTCTGGTTGGGGGCAGGAAAATCTGCGGCATTCTGGCGCAAATGAAAACCGTCGGGCAGGATGTGGATTTTGTTGTGGTGGGGATAGGCGTCAATGTGAACATCAGGCCGAATCAATTTCCGCCGGAAATACTGGAAACTGCTGCGTCTTTAAGCTTCGACGCCGGGCGGGAGTTTAATCGTCATGACCTGATAATCAACCTGTATGAAAATTTCGCAAAATGGTATAAAAAACTGTTGCAAAACGGTTTTGCTGCCATTAAAGAAAGATGGCTTGATTTGGCGCCGATGATCGGACAGGATATTCAAATAATGTTTCAGAACGAAACAATCATGGGAAAAGCTCTTGATCTCGCCGGGGATGGTTCGTTGATAATTCTTACGCCGGACAACAATAAGCTGAAAATTTCTGCGGGTGACGCAACAATATTGAAAAAGAGATAGCAACCCCTTGTTCCGCCGAAGATGTAAAGTTTGTTAATAAGGAGATTAAACTAAATATGTTGTTAGTAATTGATGTGGGCAATACCAATACTGTTTTGGGTTTATATGACGGCGACGAGCTTATTTACGACTGGCGTATCCGTACGGTAATAGGCCATACCGTTGATGAATATGGCATGCTTATCTACAATTTGTACAAATCCAGCCGGAGCAAGACCAAACGAATAAGGTCGATTAACGGCATTATCATATCCTGCGTTGTGCCGCCGATGCTCAATATTCTGGAACTGCTGAGCATCAAATATTTCAACATTAAACCAATGATTATCGGCCCCGGGATCAAAACAGGGATGCCGATATTTTATGACAATCCCAAAGAAGTGGGCGCCGACAGAATCGTCAACGCCGTCGCCGCCTATCATAAATATAAAAGGGAATCGATTATTGTTGATTTCGGAACGGCAACGACCTTTGATTATATATCGAAAAAAGGCGAATATTTGGGCGGCTGCATTGCTCCGGGAATTGTAATTTCGAGTGAAGCTCTTTTCCAGCGGGCGGCCAAACTGCCGCGAGTTGAATTCAGCAGGCCGAAGACGATTATTACCAAGGATACGATATCCGCGATGCAGGCGGGTATAATGTTCGGTTACGCGGGACTTGTGGATGGCATCGTCGAGCGCATCAAGGCGGAAGTGAAAACCGATCCACTGGTCATCGCCACCGGAGGATTGGCCAAGGTTGTTGCCAAAGAGACCAAGACTATCGATAAAATTGAAGAAATGCTGACGCTGGACGGCTTGCTCATTATCTATAAAATGAACGCTAAATAATGTTAAGTGTAGGATTGACAGGCGGGATAGCCTGCGGAAAATCAACTGTTGCGGAGATGTTTGTTCGTTTGGGAGCTTACCTGATCGATCTTGACAAGCTTGCTCATGAAGTTCAGGAGCCGGGAGCGCCTGCCTGGCGGAAAATTATCGACTATTTCGGAGATGATGTTGTCGGGGATGATCAAAAGATCGACCGGAATAAAGTCGCCGCCATTGTGTTCAATCAGCCGGAGAAGCTCAAAGCATTAAACGACATTGTCCATCCGAGCGTCTATGAGGAATGGCAGGCTCGGCTGAAATCGATAATAACCCGTGATCCCCGGGCCATTATTTTGTCCGATATTCCGCTGTTGTTTGAAGCGCGGATGCAATCCTTATTTGACCTGACAATTGTGGTGATGATACCGCCCGAAGAGCAGATTGTCCGGCTTATGGCCCGCAACGGTATGGCCGAGGAAGAAGCCCGGAAAAGGATAAAAAATCAGATGCCCATCGGCGACAAGGCCGGTTTGGCGGATATTGTGATCAATAACCAGTCGTTGATTGCCGATACCCGGAAAAGAGTTCAGGAGGTATGGAGCGAATTGATCAGGCGAGAAAAAGAAAAAACCGAAGGATCGCGGTAAAAATAAATTATTGACGGAGACGAAAAAAATGATTGGAAAAAATGTTGTTACTGATTTTAGCGCCGAGGCGGTGGAACCCGTTATCGATTCAACCTGCTACGTGCATCCCCTGGCGGCGGTGATCGGCAATGTCATTCTGGGGAAAAATATCATGGTATCACCCTGTGCTTCCGTACGCGGAGATGAAGGGCAGCCCCTCTTTGTCGGCGATGATTCCAATGTTCAGGACGGCGTTATTATCCACGCCCTGGAAACACAACTGAACGGTAAAGTGATAGAAAAGAATTTAATGGAAGTAGACGGGGAAAAATATGCCGTCTACGTCGGCAGCCGTGTGTCTCTGGCGCATCAGGTGCAGATTCATGGGCCGGCGGTTGTGCTGGATAATACTTTTGTGGGAATGAAATCACTGATCTTCAAGTCTTTTGTCGGAAAAAATTGCGTTCTGGAGCCGGCTTCGGTTTTAATGGGTGTTAAAGTCGCCGACGGACGCTACGTTCCCGCCGGATCGGTCATCAAAACCCAGGCTGACGCCGACAATCTGCCCGTAATTACCGATGATTATCCGATGAAAGACATGAATGCAGGCGTCATCCATGTCAATGTCAATCTGGCGCGCGGTTATCTTGCCGCAGAAAAGAAGTAGCCGGTGCGGGAGTTTGACCGGAAAATGATTTGCTGTATATGGGAAACACGACAGTAGCCAATGAAATTGTTGTAGCGGTGAAAAAAAAGCAGAATCGCTGTCTTTCCTGCGGAACTGTGGAAAATATGAAAAACCGCAAATACTGTTCCGTCCGCTGCCGTCAGAACTTGCGCCAGAAGCTGAATATCCGCTGCGGTTTGCTGCAGGTTCTGAATGCCCGCTACGCGACTTTTTATTTTTCCGATACAGCGATAGTCATGGATGTTCTTCCCCGCGGGCAGAGGGAGATATTCCGCTATACGCAAATGCGAACTTCCGGACTCAACCCGGCTGAAGAATTCAGTAAAATGACGAATATGCTGGGTGAGGTCTGGTGGCAGGAAGAAAGACGGACGCGTAAAAAATATCTGGCTTCGCGTGAGGTTCTGGCGATGGCGACTCGACATGCGGTCCCGCTCCTGTCGGTTAAGCCTTCAGTGCTTAAGATTCCCACCGTTAAAACAGAAGCACTCCATTGCCTGCAGATTGATAAGGCTGATTTGTATTCCGTCGATTTACGCAGAATTATTAAGAATGCATACCGCTCTCAGGCAAAGATTCATCACCCCGACAGCGGCGGTCATGCCGTTAGTTTTCGCAAGTTGCACGACGCCTACAAGGAACTGCTTAAATGGGCGGACAGCCCGTCTTTTACTTCCCGCCGCGGTTTTCCCGATAAATGGTTCTATGACGGAGAAAATAAAAAGTGGGTGCAGCCGATGTCGTTTCGCAAGTAATTCCATTTCTAAATCAATGATGATATCGCGGCGGCTAGGAGGAGACGACGAGGCGTATTATACATACGTTGAGGAAGCCGACAACGACGCCAACAAAGATAGCGCTTGATTTAGAATTGGAATAATTCCAGTCGGCATTCGAAGCCTGACCCTGTTGAAAATAAAAGCGCCCCGGTAGATTACCGGGGCGCTTTAGTTGGATATTAAATCTTTGAAAGTGTTACGTTCTGTAACTATCAGGCAGATTTATGCTCTGGTGCTTTGAGTGTGAAAAATACAAGAACACCAGCCGCGACAAAAACGGCGCCGACAGTAAACGACATCATATAAGTTCCGAATATATCAAACATTCTTCCGGCAAGCAGACTCGATGTAAACCCTGCAATGCCCCATGCTGTAAACAGCAATCCGTAATTGGAGCCCTGTGCCGTCGCACCAAAATACTGCGCACACGTGGCCGGGAACAGCGTGAACATGGCGCCGTAGTTCCAGCCGATGATAATTGCAACTATACAGAACAGGATAAATACTTTAGCTGCCGGGAAGAGTGCCAGCATGACGGCTACCTGAAGAACAAAGGTTACCAGGAAACATATCTTTGTTCCGGTCTTGTCGGCTACAGCACCGATCAGGATTCGAACGATGGCGTTGGAAGCGTTGAAAAAGCTTAGTGCGAAGGCGGCCTTCATGGCGATGGCCTTAGCTTCGGGTGTGCCTTTAAGCGTGGCGACGGCAACCCCCATGGAGTCAGCTAATTCTTTGGTCATGACGTTGATACCGTGAGCGGCCATAACGCCGATAACCATCAGACCGGCAAAGGCGCCGGCAAAGTAACAGAAGTAAAGCTTCCAGAAGGCCCCGGTTCTGATTGTTTCACCAAAGGTGAAATCACGGCTTGTTTTGGGCGCTCCTGCAGCCGGCGCCGGCGGGTTCCAGCCGGCAGGCTTAAAGCCGGCCGGAGGATTCTTTAGACAGAAACCGGCGGCGATGGCCATAATAAACATCGCTATGCCCACATACTTGAATACGGGAAGCGCACTTCCATTACCAATATTCGGATCGTTAATCATATATGTCGCCAGTGGTCCCATGATAAATGAACCCAGTCCGAGACCAACGACAGCCATACCGGTGGCCAGTGCTTTGCGGTCAGGCCACCATTTGGGCGCGGTGGCAATGGGCGGCAGATAAACCAGACCACCGCCGAAGCCGGCAATCAGTCCATAATATATATATAACTGCGTTGGTGATGAGATTGTGGAAACAAGGAAGAAACCTATTCCCAGAATTGCACCGCCGATAACCACGACTACCCTCGGTCCCAGCTTGTCGTTCAGCTTGCCGGCAAGGAAGGTCGTCAGACCAAAGACAAGGACAACAATTGAATAAGCTAACCCTACTTCCATAGCTGACCAGCCGAATTGTTCCCTGAGCGGTTTGATAAAAACACTAAAAGCATACAATAGTAAACCACAGGTGGTGCTGCCCAACAGCCCCCCTAAAAGTGGAAGCCACCTTGGCATTGTCTTTTCTTCAGCCATTCTTTTAACCCTCCTTGATTTATAAGAATAAAATTAAAAAATAAACAGCATCAAATAATAATAATGTTTTCCGATCTTCGGTCATTGCTTCCGATTTCATCTTGTATGTTAATGTATCGTTTTGCAATGGATCCTATTACCGATTACCAAGCATTAAATAACTTATAAAGCCCCTTCCCCCTCCTTTCTTTAAAAAATTTAATTTTTTAATAAAAAACAATCATATAAAATAATTAAAAAAACAGCGCTCTGAAAATATACTTCCTCCTGGCGGATACAAATCGACCTGTATAAGTTTTGTCGATTTTTAAATTCGGAGAGATACTAAAACATGCCTATATTTGATACGAAATTGCTTATAAATGGAGGAAATAAAGTAATTTTTTTTGTGTGTCAATTAAAAACTATCCTCCTTCTTATCATATTAATTGAATGTACCTTAGCATATCATATTCCGAATATAAATTTATTTTTTATGTTTTCGATGATTGAATGTCAATTACGGAATTGACCATAATAATTATTGTGTTATGAAGTAAAATATTCTTGCACAAAGTTAAGAGGGGGGAAAATAATGATGAACAAATACTGGAAAATATTATTTTGTATTCTTTCCTGCGCCGCACTGGCGTCCTGCGTTGGTGTTAAGTCGTCTTCAGCCAAGAAATGGGGGAAAATTGTGCCCGATAACGAAGCGACGGCGGCTTTTGAAACGTATCAGATAAACGCTGATTTTAACTATTATATCAGCGGATCGGATGTTTATCCCAATGCGATACTGGGCTTGAATAAAGCCTATACGCTGGATTCCACTTTATGGAAAAAAGTAGACCTGTCACCCGCCAGGTTTCGGGAAATGGTGACAGACATGAAATCCAAAGCGAGGGATATCGGTCAGAACCAGTTTGGTTTTGCTGTTCTGGATAATCAGGGGAGAAAAATAGGGGTGTGGTACTCGCTGCTTACCGCCACGGCTCCGGTGCGGATGAAAGATGACAATACAGTCATCATCTATACGCCCGATCAGAATACTTATGAAAAATATGAAGGAAATTCTCCTCTACATAATATGCCTATGCGATAATTAAACATAAATTAGAAAGAGAGTCCGGCGGCTTATTTTTCCACTTTGCGGTTGCGGAAAAAATTAGCCAAGAATTCCGATTCTTTCGGTGACAGATCAAATTTGAAGATGGCCTTTTCCACCAGTTGCCTGACCGCTTGATTTTCGTTTTCTTCCAGGTTTATCGATATCCATTTAATCGCTCTGCGGATATTTTCTCCTTCCGGCATTACTGTGGACATATTTATTTCCTCCTGATAACAAGAATACGGCAGTGTTGAATAAATCGTATTTTACCGTTCATTCGCATTGTTTTTGTAACCGTTAATGGCGAAATAATCAATGCTTTAGTGGTGATTTACAGACGGACCCGTAAAAAGGCCGCAGGCAAGGCGCGCGAATTCTGAGGAAGGAGGCGTACTTATCGTACGCCGCATTGACGACGGATGAAGTGCAACGCAGCATCCGGTCTTTTTACGGGTCCGTCATTGTTATTTCGGGAACAATATAGTAATATCCACCGCAAATTCAGGAAAGCCAATTTATTCCAATTCTAAATCAAGCGCTATCTTTGTTGGCGTCGTCGTCGGCTTCCTCAACGTATGTATAATACGCCTCGTCGCCTCCTCCTAGCCGCCGCGATATCATCATTGATTTAGAAATGGAATTATAGACAGAACAAGGGGTTGCAACCCCTTGTTCTACGCATGAGCTGCTCTGAAGATACAATAAACGAATTCACGTCACTGATAAAGGAATAATGATGCCCGCGCCCCCAGTCATTCTCGATCTGATCGCACGTTTTGAACGCAATATTGACGCCTACAAATCCGGTTTTTACAACGAAACGCAGGTTCGGCGTGAGTTCATCGACCCTTTCTTTGAAGCGATGGGCTGGGATGTCAATAACACCCAGGGTAATGCCGAAGCTTACAAAGATGTAATTCATGAGGATGCGGTGAAAGTCGGCGGCATCTCCAAGGCGCCGGACTATTCCTTCCGCATCGGCGGGCAGCGCAAGTTTTTCATCGAAGCGAAAAAGCCCTCCGTCAACATCAAGGACACTCCGGCTCCCGCCTACCAGGTGCGCCGTTACGCTTGGTCAGCCAAACTTCCTCTTTCCATCGTCACCGATTTTGAAGAATTTGCCGTCTATGACTGCCGCATCAAGCCGGATCAAAGCGACAATGCCGCTAAAGCACGAATTAAATACTATACCTGGCGGCAGTACGCTGAAAAATTCGACGAGATTGCAGGCATTTTCGGGAAGGACGCCATCCTCAAAGGTTCTTTTGACAAATATGCCGAATCCAACAAGGCCAAGCGGGGCACCGCCGAGGTGGACAACGCCTTTCTTAAAGAGATTGAAAGCTGGCGCGACATGCTGGCGAAAAACATTGCTCTGCGCAACACCGTAAACGTGCGCGAGCTGAACGACAGCGTCCAACGCACCATCGACCGCATCATCTTTTTGCGCATTGCCGAAGACCGCGGCATCGAAGAATACGGAAGCCTGCGCGGGTTGGGCAACGGTCAAAACACATATGCCCGCCTGCAGGAACTCTTTTACCGGGCTGACGACCGTTACAATTCCGGCCTGTTTCATTTTCGCCACGAAAGAGGTGAAGCGGAACCGCCGGACAACCTGACCATGTCGCTGAAGATCGACGACAAACCCCTCAAAGATATCCTGAAGCGCCTCTATTATCCGGAATCGCCTTATGAATTTTCCGTTCTGCCCGCCGATATCCTGGGGCAGGTCTATGAGCAGTTCCTGGGCAAGGTCATTCGTCTGACCGGCGATCACCGCGCCGTGGTGGAAGACAAGCCGGAAGTCAAAAAAGCGGGAGGTGTTTTTTATACACCCACGTACATTGTGGATTACATTGTTAAAAACACCGTGGGCAGACTTCTGGAAGGGAAAACACCGAAGAAAGCGGAAAGCTTGCGGATTCTCGATCCGGCCTGCGGTTCGGGATCGTTTCTGATCTTTGCTTTTCAATATCTGCTCGACTGGCATTTGCAATGGTATGCGGAAAACAACCCGGACAAACACGCCCAAGCCAAAAAGCCGACATTATACAAGGGGGCCGGCGATGCCTGGCATCTGACTACCGCCGAACGCAAAAGGATACTGCTGAACAACATTTACGGCGTGGACATCGACAGCCAGGCCGTGGAGGTGACCAAGCTTTCTCTTCTGCTCAAAGTTTTGGAAGGTGAAACCGGCGAGTCCCTGAATCAGCAATATAAACTCTTTCATGAACGGGCGCTGCCGAATCTGGGCGGCAATATCAAATGCGGCAATTCGCTCATCGGCCCGGATTTCTATGAAGGCAGGCAAATGAGCATGTTGGACGATGAAGAGAGGCTCCGGATTAACGTGTTTGACTGGTGGACGGAGTATCCGGAGATATTTGATGCGGGTGGATTTGACGCGGTGATCGGAAACCCGCCGTACGGGGCGTCATTCAGCGCATTTGAAAAAACCTATTTAAAAAAATCTTTTAATATTTCTGAGGGCAATTATGAAAGTTACTTGCTTTTTGTTGAAAGAGCAATTTCGCTGTTAAATAAAGGTGGAAAATTTGGTTATATTATTCCAGACACATATCTTAATCTGGGGTTTACACAATCATTACGCGCATATCTCCTTCAAAACACCGAGTTACGTGAGATTGTGGCCTTACCAGCAAAAGTTTTTTCTGCTGCAACTGTTGATACAACACTTCTCTTTACAGAAAAGGAATATGAATCAAAGACCTTCCACGAATCGGAAGTACTCATCAGAAATTTCAACAAGAAATCTACGATAAACAAGATTTCTCAACCGGATCGAGAATTTCGTATTTCAACAAGCATTTGGCATAAGCAGAAGTCATTTAATATTCATAGTGACTATGTTGAATCGGAAATTATTATTAAGGTTGAAAATAATTGCCGATTTATTTCAGACTTTGCGGAGATGTTTTCGGGCATCAAGGTTTATGAAGTAGGCAAAGGTCAACCCCCACAGACAATTACAACACGCGATACAAAACCCTTTACGTCTGAAAATCAGAAAAATGATAATTTTCTGCCATTTTTCGATGGCAAACATATCGGACGGTATTCACTATTATGGGAGAAGAACAACTGGCTTAACTATGGGAAATGGCTTGCCGCACCAAGAGATTCAGAAAATTTTAAGGGGGAGAAAATTCTTATAAGGAAAATTATAGGGAACACTTTGATTGCCACCTATATTCCCGAGACTTCTTACTGCAACACTTTATTACATGTTCTCAAAGTTAGGTCCGGTATGCCTTGTAAATATGAATTTCTGCTTGGCATTCTCAATTCGCATTTTATTGGCTGGTATTTCAAAAAAAAATTCCAAATCTCTGCAGATGACACATTTCCTCAAATCATGATTCGTGACATCATGCAGTTTCCAATACCAAGAGCGGACAAAGCTTGTCACGATAAAATGGTGCAACTCGTCGAACAAATGCTAACACTGAACAAGCAATTGCCAGAGGCTAAAACGAGTCATGAGCAGACGCTCCTCCAGCGGCAGATTGACGCCACTGACCGGCAGATTGACAAACTTGTTTATGAGTTGTATGGACTGACACCGGAAGAAATCGCCATCGTGGAAGGGGCATGAACGGAGAACAAGGGGTTGCAACCCCTTGTTCTGTCGATGTACACGGATGTTCAATAAGCACAGCAGAAAAAAATTTAATTCTTTTGGAGAAACAATAATATGCCGCTTTATTTACAGATACTGCTCTTGACTGTAGCTTTTATCGTCTTTGTTCTGCTTGCCCTGTATGCGGGAGGGTGGGGTGTGCGGAATACGTGTTTAAGGATTATTGCGGAGCTGGAAGAAGCCCGTGCTTTCAAAGCAAGCAAAGCACTTAAAATACAGGACGAACGCAAAAATATTTTTCGTGTGGGTACGGGTAATATAAGACCCAAAGCCCTCAATCTTTTGATTGCCGACGGTATCGTGGTCAAGACCCCCAACGGCAGGTATTTTCTGGATAAAGACAAGCTGGCCCAACTCAGAAGCGGACAGGGAAAATAATTAATTTCAAACGGAAAATATGGTTTGTTCGCCAACCTGTTTTTTATACTTGTTCTGCTTGACAGCAAAAAAAAAATGCCCTAGATTGGCCAAGTTTTTCCGTTGAGGGAGTTAAGTTTTATGGCTACAAAAAGACAGCGTCGCTTCGAAGAACTTCAGGATAAAAAAAAGAAGAAATCAACGAGGGTATTTTATTTTTCTCTGATCATGGGAGGAATAGCCGTCCTGCTGATAATTTTCTTTGTGATGATTTTTAATATGATCTTTCCTCCGGTTGATGTCGACGCCGCAAAAAAGAAAGAAAAACGTCTGGTGACAGTTTATTTTTCCGAT
>Ga0208041_1001058_pt1 | contig 20070 bp, 20 predicted proteins | sample AD_SCU002_MetaG_FD_184453 | JGI IMG/M metagenome (GOLD analysis project Ga0208041, IMG submission 184453) | Active sludge microbial communities of municipal wastewater-treating anaerobic digesters from China - AD_SCU002_MetaG (SPAdes) (version 2) | ecosystem: Engineered > Bioreactor > Anaerobic...
TCAGCGCCCCGTACTCGCCCTCCGAGACGATATGGATGGCGTGCGGGAGTGTCATACCCGAGTCGTTCATCCCGGCCACGTCCCGGAAGAAGTTCGGGAGCGATGCCTCGATGCTCGATACCCGGAGCGCCTCCTTAAGGTCGAGGGCCGCAAGCGGAACGATGGCGATGAGGAGCGCAAAGACGAAGACGTCGTCGATCATCGTCGTCGTGAAGAGGACGCCGAAACCGTACGACATCACCAGGCTCGCGAACCCGCCGATGAGGAGGAGAAGCGCAACCGGGACGGATATGAAGAGGACGGTGAAGGGCTCCTCCATCATCACCCGGAGCGGGTGCTTGACGAACCGGTAGAACCCTTCCTGGTACTTCCGCCAGTTCTCGATCCGCGAAAAGATCTCCCGCTCCTGCTCCTCGAACGGGTCGTGCGCCGGAATCTCCTCCGCCGCGACGCCGCCCCCGGATCGGTTCCTGTTGAGAAAATCGTCAAAGATCTCTTTGAATCCCATATCACACCTCCGGGGTCATGGAGCTGATCAGAATGACGAACATGATGCTCCCGAACGGGACGATCAGGTAGATGATGATGTAGAGGAAGAACGGGTTTGCGTCGCCCGAGAGGATCGTCATCACCGACTGCAGGATGATCAGAAAGAGCATGCCGGCAACCATCGCGGTGACGTACGACTCCGCGATCAGGCCGAGCGTCTCAAGGAACGTCTTCTGCTGCTGGTTGTTCTCGAGCGTATACTGGTGGGCCTTGGCACGGAAGTACTCCGTAAGGTTGCTCCCGCTCGATATGCTTGCAACCGCCCCCTGCAGGAACTCCCGCATCCGCTCGCTCGGCGTCGCCTGCGAGACCGTCCGCAGGGCGTCAAGGAGATCCTTCCCGAAGAAATCCGTCTCCCGGGAGACGTAGCGCGCTTCAACAGCACTCTCGCCGTAGATCTTGCTCTGGCCGAGCAGCCGGAAGACCTCGTCGGGGGTGATCCCGGCCGAGGACATCGCGGTGACGTAGTTGATGGCATAGGGCAGGGTGGCGTCGATGTTCCGGCGGCGCTCGCCGGCCCGTATGCCGGGGTAGAGGAGGAAGATCAGGTAGGTTATCCCCCCGAAGACCAGGAGCGAGAGGAGCGTGATGATGACGGTGCCGAGCAGGAGTTTGTAGTCGTTTAACGCGTAGAAGATCTCCGGGACCGCGCCGTGGTAGGAGATCATCTCGGGGACCCGGATGATGTAGGTCAGAAGGCCGATGAACACCGCGGCGACCAGCCCCACGGCGATCGAGGAGACGTAAGCGGTCGCAAGGTAGGCCTCAAACGGCGTATTCATCCGGGCTCCCGTCAGGTCGTTTCTCAGGCTGACAAAGTCCCCCCGCTTCTCCTTCAGGTCCCGGCCGATCAGGTTGAAACAGAACCGTTGATACCCGTTCATGCCGAGGCCCCCTCCCCGTAGAGGTCGGTGCGCACCCGCTGGATGACCGACTCCGGGTCCCGGAAGTAGGAGACCAGGATCTTGCTCACGTCACGGAAGTGGCGGATCTTCTTGATGCGCATCCATTCGAGCACCTCCTGCCGCCGTTTCAGCTCTTCGCGCATCCGCTCCTCGCTCCAGCCCCGGTCCTCCATGATCTGTTCGAGGATGTAGGACTTGCCGGAGTAACGGATCTCGTCGGTCGCCGGGTGCCACCGGAAGACCTCGTTCGTGATCAGCTCGTTCGTCCGGGGATCGATATCCAGGATCTCGATGAGCTGTTTGTTGCGCCGGATCCGCTGGCCGCCCACCCGGGCCTGCACCTGGATGGACATCAGGGAGAGCGCCGAGAGCATGTTCCTCGGCACGTTGATGGGCGGGTTTTCCAGGCGGTGGACGGCGCTCGCCACCGAGTCGGCGTGCATCGTCGCGTAGGTGACGTGTCCGGTGCTCATCGCCTGAAAGAGGGTCAACGCCTCGCGGCCGCGGACCTCGCCGACCAGGATGTACTCGGGGCGCTGCCGGAGGGCGGCACGCAGGAGTTCATACATATCGATCTCGCCCCGCCCGTCCTGCGAGAACGAGTCGCGGGTGATGCTCGGGATCCAGTTCGGGTGGGGGAGTTTCAGCTCCCGGGTATCCTCAAGCGTCACGATCTTTGCAAGCGGCGGGATGAAGAGCGATATGGCGTTCAACGTCGTCGTCTTCCCCGATGCCGTCCCGCCGGCGAAGATGCAGGACTTGGCGTTCTCGACCGCAAGCCAGAGGAAGGCGATACCGAGCGGCGAGAAGGTGTGCCACTCGATGAGATCCGTCGGCGTGATCGGCTCCTCGCGGAACTTGCGGATCGTGAACGTCGAGCCGTGAGCGGTCACCTCTGCCCCGAGCGTCATCTGGATACGCGACCCGTCGCTCATCGTGGCATCCAGCATCGGTTCGGCGATCGATATGTATTTCCCGGCCCGCTGCGCGAGTTTCGTGACGAATGAATCGAGTTCCCCGGCGTCCCGGTAGATCAGGCTTGTCTTCATCGATTCATACGTCGTGTGGTAGACGAAGATCGGGCTGTTCACGCCGTCGCAGGATATATCCTCGATGTACTTGTCGTGCATCACCGGGTCGATCAGACCGTCGCCGAGGAACTCCTTCTCCACGTAATAGAGGATCTTCTCCCGCCCGGACGGGAGAAGGCGGATCCCGTAGTCGGCGATGATCGTGTTTGCCGATTCCCGGAGCGCCTTCCTCGCCGCATCGCGGGTGAGGTCGCGGGTGGTGATGTTGAGCGTCTCAAAGAGGCGCTCCTTGATCTCCGAGAGAAGTTCCTGCTCCCCGGGCGTGAGCGCGGGCTCGAGGACGTGGTAGGTATACTCGTGGGTTGTGCCGTCGTAGGTCACCCGGACGTAGGCATACGGTTCGTTCACCGGGTAGAGCTCGATCTCCTCCAGTCCCGGTGTCGACCGCATCGAGAGATCGACAAGCGGCCCGTGGAGCGCGGGGTTGTACTCCTCGATCACCTCCCCGACGGTCGGGTGGAACTTTTTGAGGAACCCGAACCGGGACTGCGTCTCCGCTTCTGCCGGGGCCGCGACCTCTGCCGCGGCAAGCGCGGTGGAGGTGAAAGCCCTGGCAAAGAGGTCGTCGAACTCCGACACGACCCGGGCGTTGTCGACGAAGTCGAACTGGTGCTCGCTGCGGTTGATGTTCAACTCCTCGACCGCGAACGTTGCGCTCTTCGGGAGGATCAGGTCTGCCAGGTTCCCGAGCTCCTCGACCGAGACCACGCCGGCATCCATCTCTTCGTCCGGTTCGGGTTCATCGGGGCCGGATGCGCCGGCCTCCTTCCACCCCTTCACCCGGTTGAGGAGACCGAAGGATTCGTGGCGCCCCGGCGGCGGGGCCGGCACTGCAGGCTCCGCCCCGATCTCCTCCTCCGCCGCCGGCGGGGAGGATGTTGCCTCTGTGACCTCTTCTCCCGTTCTGCGCCGCTCGATCCGGTCAAGGAGCGCCCTGATTGGGTCCTCTCCGCCGGCTGCGCGCTGGTCCCCGGTATGCCCGGACCGGGCCACCGAGTCGATGAGCGAACGGATGCCCGCTCTCTTTGGCGCCGGCACGGGAGGGGAGACCGCCACCTCGTCCGTCTCACCGGGGTCCGGCCCGGCGGTGTCCGGGACAGTCTCGTCCTGGATCTCCTCTTCACCGGACCGCATCGCCGGAGCGGAACCCTGCGGCTCCGCCAGGGTATCCCCGTTGTCGGAACCCGGGTCTCCGGATTGTGTAAGAAGATTCCTGACCGCTGTTATCAATTCACGCTCTTCATCCTCATTTGCTCGCATCCTCTGTGCCCCCAATATCAACGCATGTTTCTACCTGAGGTTCATGGAACTCGATGATGCACCGTGTCCGCTCTCCGGTTCGGTCCGAGACCACGCACATATAGCGCCCGTTCAGCAGCCGGAAACAGACTCTCCCCCCGGAGTCCGTCACATCGCTCGTGATGACAAGTTTTCCCTTCCGGATCGAGACGTGAGCCCCGGCGAGGGGTGCGCGGCTGTCCTGCACGGTCAGGCAGAGCACCCCCACCCGTTGCCGGTTAGGGGTGCCGATCGTCGGGATCTCAAGGCGGCCGTTCTTCTTTAAGTGGCTCTTCTCAAAGATCCTGCACCGCGCCACCAGCGCGTCGGCGATCGGCGGCGCCACCCGGTGGAGTTCGAACTCCTCCCTTCCGGTCAGGTGCAGGATCGCCGTATCGCCAAAGAGCGTCCCCTTCTCGTCGACAAAAATGGCACCGTCCGGTTCGCCCCCAAGGAGAACCAGGAAGAACGCGTGCGTCTGCTCTTTTGATGCCCCTATTCCGGTCAGGGAATGAACGGTACTGTAGTGCAGCAACTCGTCAAGAGTAAAACATCCCTCATACGCCGATTGCAGAAGGATCTCATCCATCAGGCCGTTTATATCCATGCACATCTTCAGGTGTGATATTCAGTGATTTTTATGCCGGAAAGGGGATTTTACCCCCCCTGCCACAATATACCACATCACTATGCTATTATTAATACCTTGTGATGACCCGATCCTGATTCCGGCAGACGTCCAGGTGAAAGTGGCCGATCAGGAAACCCCAAAGAGCCTGTTTGCGGGCGAGAACTTCGAGAGCACCCCCGGGTTTTGGGGAGAACCGCGGCCAGAAGGGTGGGGTGCCCGGAGCCGCCCGGGCCCGGGGCGGCCGTACAGGGTCTTACCGCCGCTCCGGCGGGTCCGCCCGGCAGAGAGAATCGCCAGAAATAAGAGATGAAAGGTGGATAACGTACCTGCCCATGACTCTTCCGCCCGTGGCATCCGTCCCGCTCATGATTGCAGCGGCCGCGATCGGCGTCACGCTCATGTACGCGTCGGTCCTTGACGCAAAAGAGCGGCGGGTGCCCCACAGGACCTGGCGCCCTGCGCTCATCATCGCGGTCCCGGCGGCCGCCTGGATATACGGGCTCGCCATCCTTGCAGACTGGCGGATAGCCGCAGGATATCTTGTTCTCGTCGCGGTCTTCTGTGGGTTCTTCTACCTCTTCCAGGCCGCGAACCTCTTTGGGGGTGCGGATGCGTATGCCCTCATCATCATCACCGCGTGCATCCCGTTCTTCCCGGTGGAGCCGTACTTCGGCACCCCGCTGTTAGGGTTCTTTCCGTTCACAGTGCTGACGAACGCCGTGCTCATCAACATCGCCGCACCCGTTGCAATACTCGCAAAGAACCTCTTCGAGGGGAACCGGGCCCCGCTGCCCTGCCTCTTTCTCGGCTTTCCCGTCGACGGGAAGACGATCCAGAACGAGTTCGGCTTTGTCATGGAAGATATCGAGGAAGAGGACGGAAGAATGGTCAGGCGGTTCGTCGGGTTTACCGGGTCGCTTGGGCGCATGGTGCGGGGGGAGCGGCGCATCTACACAAAAGACCTCAGGCTGCATCCAAAAGATTACGAACGAGAGCTCGCCCTCTACCGGAAGGCCGGCAGGGTCTGGATATCCTACGGCATTCCGTTCATCATACCGATCACGGCGGGATTCCTGACGGCATTATTCATTGGAGATATCCTCTTTGTTATCATGACGACCTTTGCAGGAATGTGAATCAATATGGAGATACAATTCAACGACGACGGATTGGTGCCTGTCATCGTGCAGGAGAAGCGGACCCGTGAGGTCCTGATGCTCGCCTACGCAAACGCTACAGCACTGGAACTCACCCGGACCACCGGGTATGCACATTACTACAGCCGGAGCCGGCGGAAACTCTGGAAGAAAGGGGAGGAGAGCGGGCACGTCCAGCGGGTCTGCCGCATACTTGTCGACTGCGACGCAGACGCAGTCCTCTACGAGGTGGAACAGGCCGGTGCTGCCTGCCATACCGGCCACGCCTCGTGTTTCTACCGAACGGCGGATGGTGAGGAGATCGCCGGAATCGTCTTCGATCCGGAGAAGGTATACGCTAATAAGGGTGAATGACCTCATTACTATGGTGATTTTTTATGAAAATTGTACCCGATACCAGCGTCGTGATAGACGGGCGCATAACATCGCTGATAAAAACAGGAGAATATAAAGGCGCAACAATAATCATACCGGAAGCCGTCGTCGCCGAACTGGAGGCGCAGGCGAACCAGGGACGGGAGATAGGGTTTTCCGGCCTGACCGAACTCCAGGAACTCTTCAGGATGTCGGCGGATACCATCATCGAGCTCCAGTTTTCCGGAGAGCGCCCGAGCCTCGACCAGGTGAAACTCTCAAGCGGCGGCGAGATCGACGCCCTGATCCGGAACGTCGCGATCGCGCACGGCGCCCGGTTCATCACGAGCGACCTCGTGCAGGCCGAGGTGGCAAAGGCGAAAGGGCTCGACGTCGTCTACCTGCGGCCGCAGATAGGCGATTTCTCGCCGCTCTCGATCGACCAGTTCTTCGACGAGGAGACGGTCGCGGTCACCTTAAAAGAGCGAGCGTTGCCGGTTGCAAAGATAGGAAAACTCCGCGACGTCAGGCTCGTCACCCTCCGCGATACGCCGATGAACGAGTACGAGCTCCGGTCGATGGCGCAGGAACTCCTTGAGAGGGCAAAACGCGACCCGGACGGGTTCATCGAACTTGAGAAGCGGGGGATCACGGTCGTCCAGATCGGGTCGCTCCGGATATCGATCGCCCGGCGGCCGTTCTCGGACGGGATGGAGATCACGGTGGTGCGGCCGCTTGTGGACCTCTCGCTCGACGATTACGACATGGCGCCGGAGATCAAGCAGCGGATCCTCGGAAACCGCCGCGGCGTCCTGATTGCCGGCCCCCCGGGCGCGGGGAAGACCACGCTCGCCCAGAGCCTCGCGACGTTCCTTGCCGACCACGACTTCATCGTGAAGACGATGGAGGCGCCGCGGGACCTGCAGGTGCCCGACCACATCACCCAGTACACGGCGCTTGAGGGGAGCATGGCAAACACCGCCGAAGCCCTCCTGCTCGTCCGGCCCGACTACGTGATCTTTGATGAGATCCGGAAGAACGAGGACTTCAGCGTCTACGCCGACATGCGCCTCGCCGGGATGGGCATGGTCGGTGTGGTGCACGCCATGGAGGTGCACGACTGCCTCCAGCGGTTCTGCGACCGCGTGGACTACAGCATCCTGCCGCAGATCATCAACACCATCATCTTCGTCGTCCAGGGCGCGATCACGAAGATCTACGACCTCGAACTGACGATCAAGGCCCCCGAGGGCATGCCCGGCGAGACGCACGTCCGCCCGGTGATCGTCGTCCGCGACCACGCCCGGCGGGAGCCCGAGATCGAGATCTTCCGCTACGAGGGCGAGACCCTGGTGATGCCGCTCCTCCGGGGCGCCGCGGAGCCGCCGGTCGCCGCCCCCCCGGCGCCGGTCGCCGCCGCAGCCGCCGCAGCAGCAGCACCCGGGCCCGCGGAGAACGTCTCCTGGAAGGTTGCGGAAAAGGAGGTCCAGCGGGAGATCGGGCGGTACACGAGCGGCCCGGTCGAGGTCCGGATCATCAGCGACAACAAAGCCGTCGTCTACATCGAGGACAAGGACGTCCCGGCGGCGATCGGGAAGGGCGGCAAGAACGTCTCGGCGATCGTGAACAAACTCGGTATCGGGATCGACATCCGGCCGCGGAGCGAGCTTGAGGCGAAGAAGCCCGTCGAAGAGGAGATGCAGCTTGCCGGCGGCATCAGGATCCGCATCGACAAGAAACAGCTGACCATCATCTCCCCGGAGAACAAGGGCAAGATCGTCGACGTCTTTGCCGGGAAGGAGTACCTCTTCACGGCGACGGTGAACGAGGAGGGGGACATCCTCCTTGCGAAGAACAGCACGATCGCCCAGGAGATGATCAAACGCTACAACGAGGGGGAGACGATCCGGCTGCGGCCGGTATGAGGGGGGGCGAGATGACGAATGATCCAGACTTTGGAGGCATAGTGTGAGCGGACTGGATATGCGAAGCAATGAGCGGGAGTGCATCGCCCGGTGGGAACATGCGTTCGAGGCCGACCCGGCGATAGAGAAGGAGAAGTACTACCTGACCGTGGCCTACCCGTACCCGAGCGGGGCGATGCACGTCGGGCACGGGAGGACCTACATCGTCCCGGACGTCCTCGCCCGGTACCAGCGAATGAAGGGGAGACAGGTCCTCTTCCCGATGGCGTTCCACGTCACCGGCACCCCGGTCATCGGGATCTCAAAGCGGATTGCCAACGGTGACGGGAAGACGATCGGGCTCTACCGCGACCTCTACCGGGTGCCGCAGGACATCCTTGATAGGTTCATCAACCCGATGGAGATCGTCCGCTACTTCTCGGAGGAGTACCGGCGGGTGATGCAGAAGTCCGGGCTCTCGATCGACTGGCGGCGCCGGTTCATCACCGTCGACCCCCCGTACAGCAGGTTCATCGAGTGGCAATACGCGCACCTGCACGAGGAGGGGCACGTCGTCAGGGGCGCCCACCCGGTCAAGTACTGTCCCCAGTGCGAGAACCCGGTCGGCGACCACGACCTCCTCGAGGGCGACAAGGCCGAGATCATCCGGTTCACCCTGGTGGTCTTCCGGTGGGGCGATGCCCGGATCCCGTGCGCGACCCTCCGGCCTGAGACGATCTACGGTGTGACGAACCTCTGGGTGAACCCGGCCGCCACCTACGTGCGGGCGATGATCGACGGCAAGGAATGGATCGTAAGCCCGGAAGCGGCAGCGAAACTCGCCCTGCAGGACCACGAGGTCCTGGTGACGGAAAAGATCCCGGGAACTGTGCTCATCGACCAGACGGTTGCTCACCCGCTCTCCGGCGACGTCCCCGTCCTCCCGGCAACGTTTGTGGACCCGGATATGGGGACCGGGATCGTCATGAGCGTCCCCGCCCACGCACCCTTCGATTACATCGCGCTCCGCGACCTGCAAGAGCAGGGGAAGTACACGTCCATCGAACCTGTCCCGCTCATAGCCGTCGAGGGCTACGGGGAGATCCCGGCAAAGGACGCGGTCGAGCGGGCGGGCATCCACGACCAGAACGACCCCGGGATGGAGGCGCTCACCCAGGAGATCTACAGCGCGGAGTTCTCCCGCGGGAAGGTCTTTGAGAAGTACGGCGGGAGATCGGTGCGGGAGGCCCGCGACGACGTGGCGGCCCTGATGGTGGAGCGCTACGACTCGGTCCCGATGTACGACTTCGACAACCGCCTGGTGATCTGCCGGTGCGGCGGCAGGGTCTTTGTGAAGATCCTCCACGACCAGTGGTTCCTGGAGTACAGCGACCCGTGCTGGAAGGAGCAGGTCAAGACCCAGCTTGAGGAGATGGCGCTTGTCCCCCCCGAGGTCAGGGCCGAGTTCGTCCGGACGGTCGACTGGCTGAAGGATTGGGCCTGCACCCGGAGGGTGGGGCTCGGCACGAAACTCCCCTGGGACCCGACCTGGATCATCGAGCCGCTCTCGGACTCGACGGTCTACATGGCCTACTACACGATCGCCCACCGCTTAAAGGCCATCCCGCCGGAGAAACTGACGCCTGCGGTCTTCGATTACATCTTCTTCGGGGAAGGGTCGCCGGAGACCGTCGATAGGGAGACCCTTGATGCGATCCGGAGCGAGTTCCTCTACTGGTACCCCTACGACTACCGGTTCTCGGCAAAGGACCTCATATCGAACCACCTCACGTTCCAGCTCTTCCACCACCGGGCCATCTTCCCGCAGGAGCTGCAGCCCCGGGGCATGGTGGTCTTCGGGATGGGCCTCCTGAACGGGGCGAAGATGTCCTCAAGCAAAGGGAACGTCTTCCTGCTTGAGGACGCTCTCGAGGAGTTCGGCGCCGATACCGTCAGGATGTTCCTCGTCGGGAGCGCCGAGCCCTGGCAGGACTTCGACTGGAGGAACGAACTCGTCTCGTCGACCAGAAAACAGATCGAGCGGTTCTGGAACACGGTCAGCGAGGCAAAGCAGGCGGAAGGGACCACGCCCATCGACGCCTGGCTCGAGAGCAGGCTCCAGCGCCGCATCGAGGGCGCCACTGCGGCGCTCGATTCGTTCCAGACCCGGCAGGCGCTCCAGGAGGCGTTCTTCGGCGTGGAGGCCGACCTGAAGTGGTACCGCCGCCGCCTGCCTGAGGGTGCCGGCGGCGGGGCGGTGCTGCAGGACCTCTGCCGCACATGGGTGCGCCTCCTCGCCCCCTTCATCCCCTTCACCTGCGAGGCGCTCTGGGGCGATCTCGGCGAGAGCGGCATGGTCTCCTTCGCCCCGTGGCCGGAGGCGGACGAGAGCCGGATCAACCCGGAGGTCGAACTCGCCGAGGAGCTCCTCGCGCGGACGGTCGAGGATATCGAGTCGATCTTGAAACTCATCCCGATGGAGGCGAAGTCCATCAGCCTCTTCGTCGCCCCGGCCTGGAAGCACGAGGCGTTCCGGATCATCGCCGCCTCGGCGGACAAGACGAGGGTGGTGCGGGAGATCATGCAGAACGAGGGTATGCGAAGACGCGGCCGGGAGGCGACGGACGCGGCGAAGCAGATCACGAAACTCGTCCTGAAACTGCCGCCCGACATCGTGAAGCAGCTCGCGGCGTCGTCCCTCGACGAGCAGGCGGTCCTCGAGGGCGCCCGGTCGTTCCTGGAGCACGAGTTCGGCGTGCCGGCGACGGTCAAGGATGCCGGGGAGAGCACCCACCCGAAGGCGGCGGCGGCCCTGCCGTTCAAGCCCGCGATCATGATCGAGTGAGTTACTCTTCTTTTTTTGAGGCACAGGCTCCGGGGCAGTGTGGGAGATCCCCGGGCCTCTTCGCATCTTTGCGCAAGACCCGGTCGACTCGCGATCGCACACCCCTCGCGTGACCCGGGCGTCCCCGGATCCGCACGTATCCTGGGTACCTGAAAAAGAGAGCCTGTTTTGGGGCCCGGAGATAAGAGATGCCGGGCCAAAGAGAGCAATCCGGTTAATCCGTTATCTTCTGGGTTTTCTTCGCCCGCTCTTTTGCGGTATACCCGGTCACCTGCTGGAGGTAGTTGCGGAACCGGCGGTTGGTGTCGATGATCGCATCGTCGTCGGCGTTCCTGTCCGCCTCGGTATCGATGATCAGCGTCTTGCCTTTTTCGCCGGACCAGACCTCAAGGCGCCGGAGCGCCCCGTAGGTGACGATGTAGTGGCCGTCGCCCGAGACTTCGGGCTCGAGCCCGAACTGGTCGCGGAGGCCCTGAACCATGGATTCTGCAAGATCTTTCGTGTATCCACGCTTGATCTGGTATTCCTGCATAATATTTTTAAGGGACAGCCAGCTATGTTAAACTAATCCGGAAGTGAGTGATTGATCCCATGGACGATATAAAGGTCGTATCGAAGGCGCTTGCCGGCGCCGACAAGACGGTGCTGATCGGGTTCCCCGGCAGCGGACTCGTTGGGAGTATTGCCCTGCAGTACCTCGTCGAGCAGATGGACTTCGAGCAGATTGGGGCGATCACGAGCAAGTACTTCCCGCCGGTCGCCCTCATGACGAGGGGCGTGATCAACGCCCCCGTACGCCTCTACGAGAAGGACGGTCTCGCTGCGATCATCTCCGACGTTCCCATCCACCCGATGATCTGCTATGAGGTGGCGAACGGCATCATGGACTGGCTCACCCAGTTCGGCATCAAGGAGGTCGCCACGATCGCAGGGATCATCACGAACGAGCCCGAGAAGAGGGTCTTCGGGGTCGCGACCAGCAGGGGGGTCCTCCAGCGGATCGAGGAACAGACGATCATTCTCCCCATGGGGAGCATATCCGGTATCGCGGCAAGCATCCTCACGGAGTGCAAGATCCGGGGCATTCCGGGGATCGGGCTCCTCGGGGAGACGGTGAACACCCCCGACCCGCGGTCCTCTGCGGCCACCATCGAGGTCTTAAACAGGATCTACAACCTCGACCTGGACGTCAAGCCGCTGCTTGAGCAGGCGGTGGAGATCGAGGCGGCGATGGCCCAGATCGCCGAACAGGTGCAGAAGACCGAGGGCGCGCCGAGGAGAGAGCAGCTGCCGATGTACGGGTGACGGTCAATGAAATACGCAGCGTTAACCGGAATCTCACCGTCGGTCATTGCCGAGCTCAAGACCGGGAGGGCACGCACCCTCGAGCTGAACAGCGCCCACAATATCATCACGCTGACCGAGGCCGCCCCGGGCGAGTGTATCTTCATGACGTCGGTCAACGAGGAGGATCTCTCGCCCGGGGATCCCGGGATCATGGTCGACCTTCTTGTCCTCAACATCAGCATGAAACGGGTCGAGTTCGTCAACCCGTCCTTCATCGAGGAGCGGGAGCGGATGTCGGCCCGGATCAAGGTCCAGTTCCGGGGAACGACCATCGCCCGCGATGTGGAAGGGCGCAAGTGGGGGGACCCGACCAAGGTCGAGGTCGTCAGGTCGGCATGTTACCGGGCCGGGTGAGACGCTCCCAATTTTTGACTCAGATGAAACCCTGTGCCGGTTCTGGTGAATCGTCCCCGGGATCGGCTTTTTTTCTCGGGCTTATCCCCAGACACTGGACCGTGGTGGCTATCGCCATTGGAGGTGGCGGCTCGCGGGGAGGGGGACTTGCCCCCCTCCCCAGTCTTACCGGAGGCGATTCGCTGCAACCCCCACCCCGCCCGCGCTTCGCGCTCCTCCCCCGCCCCTTGGGGCGGGGGCAGTGCGTGGTGATACCCGGGGGGAAGCCGTGCCCGAGAGTGACTCTGGAGAAGGGTTCCCGGAGCCTGTCCCCGTACACTGGACCGTGGTGGCTATCACCCCCGGGGGAGGGGACCGGGGAGGGGGGCGGGCTCCCCTCCCCGCACGGGATACTCGCAATTCCCTTCCTATACCTCACCCCGCTCCGCCAAGCGTGCGCTCCTCTGATCCTTGCAGGGGCAGTTCATGGGGATACTGGGTGTAGCCCGGGACTGCGACCGCACCGAGCGGACAGGTGGAGGTTTCCAACAGAGCCCGATTTTCGAGTGTCCGGGCGCCCCGGGCCTCAAAGGGTTAATATCTCAAGACCGCCAAAATGTATGGGAATACCAGAGGGGTCTGTGGCTTAGCCAGGACATAGCGCCGGGCTTCTAACCCGGATGCCGAGGGTTCGAATCCCTCCAGGCCCGCTTTACCTCTTCTCGCGCCGCTCCACCCATAGTTTCAAATACCGGCGGGTGCCCAAAGGCTGCTCATGAAACGGGGCCCCATATCCACCGGGACGGCGACGATCTCTGCCATCGGGATGGCCGCGGTGCTGACCCTCGTTGTTGCTGGAGTCCTCCTGGTCCCCGGGGAAGGGGCGCCGGACGCAGGCCCGGCCCGATCCCTCTCCGCCCTCCCGGTGGAGGTCGTCGCCGGGTATGGCGACGGCGGGTCCGCGGATGCCCCGGTGCTGCGTATATCCGGCACCGGGAGCGCGATCAACCTCACGACTTGCCGGGTTTACCTCATCGACCCGAAAGGTGCCCTGCACGAAGTAAATGCCGCGATCCTCAAAAACGCGACGCTCGGCGAAGGGATGGCGGCATACATCTTCTATTTCCCCGCGGACGACCGGCCGGCGGCATCGGGCTACTGGATCACCGACGAGCCCGGGATGGTCTTTTCGGCCGCCTACCACCCCGGGGTCCACCCGTTCTCCCCCGGCGGGCAGTGGCGGATCGTCGTCTACGATCAGGGCTCGATGAAAAACAGGGTTGATCAGGTCGTCCTGATCAACGGACCGGCGTCCCCGGCCTGACCGGGCGGAGGGGGACAAGGAGGGAGGCCTCGTCCCCGGCGGCGAGGATCATCCCCCTGCTCTCGACACCGAAGATCTTCGCCGGCGCAAGGTTTACAATCATCGCCACGTCCTTCCCCGCGAGTTCGTCGGGAGCGTAGAACGGTGCGATCCCGCTGACCACCTGGCGCTTCTCGCCCCCGAGATCGACGATGAGTTTGTAGAGTTTCTTCGAGCCCTTGATAGGCTCGGCCGAGACAACTTTTGCTATCCGGATCTCGAGCTTCCCGAACTCCTCGATGGAGACGGTGCTCGTCTTCTTCTTCGCGGCCGCATTCGCCGCGTCCACCCGCGCGTTGAGGACCTTCTCAAGGTCGTTCACCTGCGCCTCCTCGATCTTCGCAAAGAGGGGGGCGGGCTTTGCGAGCGCTCGTGCCCCGACCGGCGCCGTGGCTTCGGCGATGGGGTGATCCGCAACATTGTCGTCGTAGCCGAGCATCGTCCAGGCCCGCTGCATCGCATCAGGCATCAGGGGCTCAAACGTCAGGACGAGCGCTTTCACGACCTGGAGGCAGTCGGCGATCACCTGTTCTGCCGCGGCCCGGTCCTCCTTGATCAGTTTCCAGGGGGCGTTATTCTGGATGTAGGCGTTCCCAAACGACGCAAGCGCCATCATCGAGTCGACAGCGTTCTTGAAGTCGTAGTCCCGCATCGCTGCATCGACCCCAGCAAGCGACCGCTCGACCTCTTCGAGGATGGCCGGCCGGGGAGGGAGGTCGGGCACGCCGCCAAACTCCTTCTCCGCGAAGTACATCGTCCGGTAGACGAAGTTCCCGAGCGTCCCGACGATCTCCTTGTTCACCCGCTCGGCGTAGACCTTCCAGGAGAAGTCGAGCTCTTTCGTGTGGTTCGTGTAGGAGAGGAGGTAGTAGCGGAGGTAGTCTGCCGGGAGCCCCATATCCAGGTAGTCGTCGTTTGTCCAGACGACGTAGCCGCGGGACTTCGAGAACTTCCTGCCCTCGATGGTGACCATGCCGCTTGCGACCACCGCGTGCGGGAGACCGTAGCCCGCCGCCTTGAGGAGGGCGGGCCAGAAGATGCAGTGGTGGTAGATGATGTCCCCGCCGATGAAGTGGGTGACCCTTGTTTCATCGCCGCACCAGTAGGCCTTCCAGTCGGCTCCCGCGATCTGTGCCCACTCCTTCGTGAACGATATGTAGCCGATGGGCGCGTCGACCCAGACGTAGACGACGAGGTCGTCGCTCCCCGGGAAGGGAACGCCCCAGTCCATCGTCCGGGTGATGCACCAGTCGTGCAGGAGTTCCTTCACCCACCCGAGGGCATAGTTCCGGGCGGTCGCGGTGCCCCCGAGGGTGGGGAGGTACTCGAGGAGGAAATCCCGGAACGCCGAGAGTTTGAAGAAATAGTGCTCCTGCTCCCGGTTCTCCGCCTTCCCGCCGCATATCTTGCAGACCGCATCCTTGATCTCGCCGGGCTCGAGGTGTTGCCCGCACCCCTGGTCGCACTCGTCGCCCCGGGCGACCGCCCCGCAGTGGGGGCAGATCCCCTCCACATAGCGGTCCGGGAGGAACCGCTCGCACGCGGGGCAGTAACTCTGGCTGATGGTCTTTGAGTAGACGTAGCCGTTATCGATGAGACGCTCGACGATCGAGCGCGTGGTCTCGCGGTTCATGGCATCGTCGGTCATGCCGAACCGGTCGAAGACGACCTCCATCCGTCGGAACGTCTCGTAGAAGTGCTGATGATAGCGCTCCGAGAGGGCGCGAGGGGTCGAACCCTCCCGCTCGGCACTGATCACGATCGGGGTTCCGTGGTTGTCGGAACCGCATATGAAGACGACTTCCTCCCCGGACCGGCGCATATACCGCACGTAAAAGTCCGCCGGCACGTAGGTCCGCAGGTGCCCGATATGGCAGGGACCGTTTGTGTACGGGAGCCCGCACGTTACCAGCAACGGCTTACCACTCATCCTTATCTACTCTGGTTGCGATGCTAATAAAGACACCAGCGCATGGCACGACGGATTACGATACCGGTCAGGTCCTTCGGCTCCGAGGTCGGGATGCCCGCGGTCCCGGAGGTTGCGGAGTGGCTGAAAGGCATGAGGGGAGAGGAGGCGGACCTCACGACCTACCGGCTCGCCCGTTCGCTCGGCGCCCAGGGGGGCGTGGCGGTGCCCGCGGCCGGCGGCGTCTTTTACGGTGAGCGGTGGCGGGAAGCCTTCACGGGGATGGCGGACGGGGTGCTCGTCAATGAGCCGGGCGTCGACCCGTCCGCCCTGGCCGCGGATGCCCGCTACGTCAGGGCGAGGCGGAAAGAGGCATGGTTCTCCCTCCCCGCCCCCCACATGCTCGGGTTTCGCGACGCTTACATCGGGGACGAGGAGGAGTTCTCCGGGATGGTCGCGGCCGGATATGCCCGGCTCGCGCGGGAGATGCGCGATCTGGGCGTGCGGGGGCACGTCCTCGTGGCCGACCGGGCGGACGAGATTGAGCTCGAGCGGCTTGCCGGCAATAAGATCGTCTTCTTCCCGAGGAACCCCGGGAGGTTCGACCTTGAACTCCTGCTCGAGTACCAGGGCGCCCTCATCCTCCCGGCAGGCGACCTCGACCGGGCGGCGGACCTGATGGAGCGGTTCCGCGTCCGGAAACTGGTCCTGCTCGACCCGGAGGCGGAGGACCTTCTTGCCGCCACGGCGCTCGTTGACCCGGATAAGCTCGAGGTCGGCGGTTACTGCTCCGGGGAGGGCTGCCCGGACTACTGGAAGCGCCTCGTCGACCGGGCGTTCATCCTTCGATAGACTCCGCCGCGTCCGCAAGGCGGCGGTAGTGGCGGTTCCGTTTGACGAGCCAGAAGAGGAGGCGGTCGAGGAGGCTGAACGTAAACGTGCCCCCCGCCGCGTGGGGGTGGCCGCCGCCGGAGAACTCGCGGGCGATGAGGTGGCTGATCGGGGGGACGGAGCGGATGGAGATCCGGCCGTTCCCGGAGACGACGACCTCGATGTCGGTGCCGAGCTCGTCGCGGATGGCGTGGGCGGTCTCGCTCGGGTAGCCGTAGAGGGGGGTGAAGGCTATCCGGTAGCGGCCGTTCTCGATGATGGTGGTGTGCCGGAGGCTCTTTCTGATGTCGCGCTCCATCTCCCGGACGATCCCGGCGTACTCGCTCTCCACCTTCGCGTCGACGATGGTGCCCCGGACGAGGTTGTCGCGGACGTACTCCCGGTAGCCTTTCCGCATCACCACCTGGCCGAGCATCTTCGACCGGGGGTCCTGGTGCTTCCAGAGGTCGTAGTCGCAGACGACCCGCGCAATCTCCGCGGCTACTGCGTCGCCTGCGGCAAGGTCGCGGGCGACGATCCCGGTCGCGCAGGTGCCGGTGTCGATGCAAAGGAGGCTTGTCTTCGCATCAACGGCCCGGGCCTCCTCGTCCTTCCAGCGGTGGTGGTCCCGCCACTCGATCCGCCACCCGTTCGACCGGGCTTTGGCGAGCCGCTGTTCGACGCCCTGCTGGTAGCCGATGTCCGATATGCTGAGGAGGTCGCCCCGCCCCGGGGAGCCGGCCACGGCGTCGAGGTTCGCGAGGAACTTCCCGACCGGGGACCAGACGGTGAAGACGTCCCCGTAGACCCTCCGGTGGATGGCGTCGCTCCCGACGGCGTCGAGGTCGTTGTGCGTGAGGTGTACGACGGTCGCCGTCCTCCCGGAGAGCGCCTGCATGAGGTTCGTGCCCCGGGAGTCCGACTTCTGATCACTCCGGTCCATTGTTCATATATCGGTGTGGGATGAGATAAAAAGGCGGCTCCGTGCCCGTTGCCGTCTCGCCGCCGGGTGCGAAGGGCTGCCGCTCCCGGAGCACAGAATTTATTAGGGACAACAGACAACATTGTAAGGCAGAAGCCCCTGTAGCTCAGACTGGGAGAGCGCCAGACTGAAGATCTGGTTGTCCCCGGTTCAAATCCGGGCGGGGGCACTCTGTTTTTCAAGTTCAGATCTGTCAGCAAACGCTTTTTACCTCTATTCTGACCTCCCTTGCATGAAAGCGTTCACCGGCGGCGAGGAGGATGTGCAGGAGGTGATGGGCAAGGCCGTGCTCGACAACTCCGAACTCGTGCGGAAGTTGCTCAACGAGTTGATCGAGGAGAAGAAGCAGAAGGGTGAGTTCTGATGCTCATCCCCCTGCCCCGTGAGGGGCAATCTTCATCATCTCCTCACCCCCAGGTACGATCAGGAGGCGAGCAGAACCCGTATGGACGCCCGGGTACAGTGTGAGGAGAAGAGCATCTTTGTCGCCCGGCTCGAAGAAGTGCTCCCGCTGCTCCGGGAGCGGTTCGGCGTGACGAAGATCGGCATCTTCGGGTCGACCGCCCGGGGTGAAGACCGGCCGGGGAGCGATGTGGATGTGCTGGTCGAGCTGTCACCGGACCACCTTACATTCCGGAACTTCATTGCGCTCGTCGATTTCCTGGAGGATCTCTACGGGCGGAAGGTCGACCTGCTCACCGTCGGGGGGATCGATCCTCTCATCCGGCAGGATGTGGAGAGCGAGGTGGTCTGGTGTGAAGCGTGACTCCGTGTACCTCGCCCACATCCTCGAGGAGATGGAGTTTCTCCAGACCTATTTTTCCGGCCGCTCTTTCGAGGAGATCGTCCAGGATGAGATGATGAAGCGATCGGTTCTCCGGAGCCTTGAGGTCATCGGGGAGGCGTCGAAGAACCTCTCCTCGGGGGTCAGGGCACGGTATCCCGACATTCCCTGGAACAGTATGGCGAGGATGCGGGATAGGCTGATCCACGGTTACTTCAGCGTCAGGTGGGAGATCGTCCTGGATGTGGTGCAGAATGAGGTTCCGGCGGTTGAACCGAAGATACGGGCAATCTATTCGGCGTTGCTCGCCGAAGAGGCAGGCAGCCGATGACCTATTCGATCCGGATCGTCCCGAGCAACGAGGATGAGGGGTTCATCGCCGTCGTCCCGGAACATCCGGGGTGTTCCACGTTCGGCGAGACCGAAGAGGAGGCGCTCTCCGAAGTGAGGGTGGCTATCGACCTCCGGCTCGATACCGCCCGGAAGGAGGGACGGGAGATCCCGGAGCCGAGCGGCCGGGAGCACTTCGAGCAACTTTTCTTACACCCTCTACAACTGAATCATCTGTCGCTACGGATGCACCGGGTGATCGTCGCCTCTGCGGATATTCCATCTCCCCTAACGACAAAGAGAATCTGATGCGTGTCAAATTTTGCGGGACGGCGAGCCTTGCGGATATGCGGTGTGCAATCGATGCAGGCTGCGATGCCGTGGGTTTCATCATGGGCGTGACCTACCAGAGCGCCGATGTCGTAACCCCGGCGGAAGCGGCGGAGATGATACGGGAACTCCCGCCGTTCATCGAACCGGTCGCAGTCACCCATCTGCGGGAGACGGAGGACCTCATCGGGCTGGTGAAAGATTCGCGCTGCACGACGCTGCAGATCCAGGATGTCGTCGAACCGTCCGGGATACCGGTCATCCGCGATGCTCTCCCGTACCTGAAGATCGTGAAGGCCGTTCACGTGACGGACGAGTCGGCCATCAGAACCGCGAAACGCTACGAGCCCTACGCCGATGCCCTCATCCTCGACACCCGGACCCGGGAGAGGATCGGGGGGACAGGGATCCCTCACGACTGGAATATCAGTGCAACGATTGTGGCAAACTCGGCAATCCCCGTCATACTCGCAGGAGGGCTCACGCCGGAGAATGTGGCGGAAGCGATACGGAGAGTCCGCCCATACGGGGTCGATGTGCATACCGGCGTCAAGAAAGATGGGGTCCGCAGCCCTGAGAGGACGCTTGCGTTTGCCCGCGAAGCAAGAAGCGCTTTGCCGGGAGACTGAGGTACCCATATCGCCGGTCATCGCGACCGGAGGGAAGGCTTTGTTCTCCCTGTGCGGGCAGCCGCCCGGACCGGCGATGGGCCGGCCTGATCGCGGGCGGATGACCGGATTAGGTGCGATCTGCCGGGAGCGGTCCAGTGTTCGCTGCAGAGAAGTCATCCCCTCATCTCCTTGTGCGGGGCTATAGTGGGCCATCTCTCATTGTTTTGAGGGTCTGGTCCGGGAGAGAACCGGCTGGCAAAAAGATATTCACCGAGCCGGCACCGCCGCCATGCCCTTCTCCACCCGGCGGGCCATCTCCTGCTTGACCCTCTTGACGTTCTCCGCCTGGTCGCGCTCTGCAAGCTCCCGGCCCGCTTTGCCGACGACCTCCTCGCTCGGAACGCCCTTTGCGTTCATGACGCGCTGGTAGCCGAAACTCGCCCAGTTGTCCGGGAGGTCCCGCATCCGCACATACTCCATGTTGTTCGGCGCAAGGT
>Ga0208041_1001059_pt1 | contig 20067 bp, 21 predicted proteins | sample AD_SCU002_MetaG_FD_184453 | JGI IMG/M metagenome (GOLD analysis project Ga0208041, IMG submission 184453) | Active sludge microbial communities of municipal wastewater-treating anaerobic digesters from China - AD_SCU002_MetaG (SPAdes) (version 2) | ecosystem: Engineered > Bioreactor > Anaerobic...
AGTCCGTCCTCCGGCGCGATCGCGAAACCAGCCAGCTGATCGTGAACGGGATCGTCGGCAGGAATTTCGCCCGGGCGCTCTCTTTCTACCTGGACCGCTCGGAGGCGTACCTGGATACGTTGGAGGAGCTCGCCTACAAGCCGTGCGGGAAAGACGTCCTGCTGTGGTGGCCCCGCCGCTTGAGGAGTTCCTGCCGTTCCTTGCTGGGCCTGCATCCAAAATAGACACTCATCTCATATCGACTTTATTGTGCAAAGTGCGGATTTGACCTTGTGATCTTGCGTGAGCCGGGGTCCGGAATATCGTCTCTGTCTCAACAACGCTCCTGGTCCCTCTTATACGAAGTTGCGTTCAAGATGGATTTTTCAAGCACAAAAGAGCGGGGGAATGATTCCCCCGCACCCCCCAAGTTTCGGCCACACGCGCAAGCGCGTGAGGCCGAGCGCTCGGCGCTGTCGGCGACTGGCCGAAGGCCGCCGCCGCAGCGCCACACGGAGCCGCGAAGCGGCGAGGGGGTGTGGGGGATACGTCCCCCACGCTTTTAAAGGATCATTTTGAACGCAAATCCGTATTATATACATGAAGTTCCTTAGAAAAGGGAATGCGCACAGGAGGCCGGCATGCCGTACGCCGACAAAAGAAGCTGCTTCGTGGAAGGCAGAGAGATCCTTCACGGTGAATTCGCATCCCTGCGGGACAAATGCGTCGTCTGCGTCGACGGCGAACTGTACGAGGACTACAGCAATATCGTCGGCGGCATGGCGGGTGCGGGCGCGGGAGATCACCGGCCCGCCCGCTCTCATTTGCTCAGTCTGAAAGTCCCGGAATCGTAATGGCTCCCGCTCACATAGATGTTGTAATATCCGTTTATCGTATTGTCGCTCAGTACGCCTTCGGTGAATTTCAGCTGGATCGGCTGCCCGGCGCAGGAAGATGCGGCGGTGCATGTCACCGTGTTGCCGGATAGAGTGAGCTTTGCCGGCAGGTCTGAAAAGGTTCCGCATTCCGTGTTCCCGACGGTCAGTCTTCCCGTGTAACCCGTCGCGGTCTGCGTGGCGACCAGCTTCAGGGACCCTGAATCGGCGCCGTAATCGCTGGTCCAACGCCCGGTCCAGGTCCCGCCCAGGGGATTGGTGAGCTTGATCGTGTCCTGTTTGACCGTTGACTGGCCTGCCGCGTTTTTCACCCTGAAATAGACCGTCTTCGTGCCGGCGCCCGCGCTCAGGGTGAAACTCGGGTTCCTCGAGTAGGGATGCCAGGTTGCGCCCGCAAACGTCGGCGATTCACTGGCCTTGTACCGGGTGGGAGTGCCGGTTGTGGTGTTGTTCAGAAAAACTCTGCGCCTGGTGGTTGTGGCGGCGCCGTTGTTGATCTTGAAGGAGGTAACGGTCGGCCTTACGGCAGTGGCCCCCTCCGCGGCAAAATCGTTCCCGCTCTTCCGTATTTCAACGGCATCCACATGCCAGCCGGCATCGTCGCGGTTCCCCGAATCGCTTTTGAAAGCGATTCTGACCGTCCGGCCGTTATAGGCGGTCAAATCGACGTCCTCCAGGGACCAGCGGGTGCTCTTTCCGATGAACGAGTCCCCGAGAGCTTCCCATTGGGACCAGCCGTCCGTTTGGCAATCGAAGTGACTGATCTCGACCGTTCCGCTTCCCTGATAGTCGGGACCGTACGAGTACCAATGACGGAAGTGCAGATGGATCTCCTCATCACCCGCAACGGCAGGCAGAACCAGGGGAGGCGAGACGAGCCGGCCGATGGAGGGACCGGTTCGGGTGCCGGCGCATTGAGCGCCCTCATAACAGCTCCCCGGCCCGGCCGCGGGGGAGCCGATTTCCCACAGACCGTTTTCGGCGGACCAATCGTCCGGGCCGACTTCAAAGCCCGTCGCGTAGATCACTTCCTCGATCCCGTATACCTCCTCAATCCCGGCGGACACCGGGCAGGCAAACGAGAACAACACCAGGAGGAACACGGATACCAAACCAGCACAATGGAAAACGGATTTCTTCATACGCTTCTCCTCGCGTTGGAGCATCGGAAGCCGGATGGCGGGGGGAAACCGGCAATAATCCCAAACCGTTGCGCAAGTATACCATACTGGAGGCTTCAGTCAATCACGGCTGATAATGAGCCCCATCTCAGTTCTTTCGATCAATGGGAACCTCTCGTTTTGGGGTGTGGAACTGCCGATTGATGCCCGCATATCTGCATGCCGCCAGGTACTGCACGGCGGGATGAGGAATTCTGCGGTTTCCACAAACCGGCAAACGTGCATCGGTGTAGTGCGGAGGATGATAAGAAAGCTTCTCATAAAGCCCGAACAGGCGGGGGTTCTCCGGATTCGGGACTGAAATGACCAGGCATCCGGGGAGGGGCCTCCGTATGATAAAATCAGGGTCTTCCGGGAAATGAGTACCTGCATTCTCCGAGCAAGGTACTCACTGACCGGATGAACCTTTTTACGGGCACCTTTTGTAAGTCAGGGTTCCGGCCCAGTAATTACTGGAATGGAACGCACCTCCCACAGTGCCAAAGTCGTTTTCAATCGACCAAAATGTTCCATTGAGCGTCGTGGGGTTGAGTTCAATCCGCGTAACACCTGCCAAGCGGTCAGCTGAACTGTCGATCAGCGTTGTGGCCAAGTTGAGGTAGATCTTTGCGCCAATCCGCGCGCCGGTACCCATCATGATCATAGGGTTCTGGGTTGGAGTGGACACCGTGCCGTGCACGGCGTAGGTGGTCGTATCCAACACTTTGATGTGCAGTTTCATGGTGGTGGTCTCATTTACGGGGCCATCCTCAGTCCGCGTAATCTTTACCGTCCAGCACTTGTCTCCGCTGAAACTCAGTACTGCCCAGGCAGTTCCGACCCCTGCAACCAACCAGATGGCAATAATCAGTAATACGGACTTTCTCCAATGATATCGCATGAATCCTCCTTGATGTCTTGGATTGGCTTTAAAATGTGCATTATTTTGCTTGAGCGGTTTTGTACTTCGGATTGCCCCAATTAGTAAAGGCAAGTTTGTGAAATCTCGAAAGCGAACGTACTAAAGGTACAATATCAACGGGTTGGAACACAGACCCGTGTGTTTGCGATCAAGCCGATTCATCTTGTCTCCGGCCAAGGTCACGGAAAATCTGAGAGCTTGATTCCCCTTCTTCCCTCCCCGGGATACTGGAACCGTACCCTCACAATCGCTGAATCCAACCTGGCGCCCTCGATGCTATCGCCATGGGCCGGACAATAGTCGTGACGTGGGCAATCCATGTTCAGGCGAACATCGTCCATGGTCTCAGCACGCGGGCACGACTCATGGTGTTGCTGATCGTGGGGCAGGAACATGAATGGTGCCTCAACATGTCCACCAGGAAATCCCGGAGAACCTTTTCGCTACCGGGTTCTGTCCGAAAAAACGGGTCTTCCGGAATAAGTACCTGCATTCTCAGGCACTCATCATCCGGATGAACCTTATTTTATGATACGAAAGTTAGCAAAGAACACTCTCCCATCATTTAACTCCGTTTTGTAATTGAGACTGCGATATATGCCATATTTGGATCGGACGAATGTTCCACCGCGCCACATGTCAATATTTTGATTACTATAAGATAGTATAGTATAGTTATCGCTGAGTCTTGAAAGTCTGACTTTAAGATATCCATCATCCTTGAACGTAGTCGATATCGTTGCTTTTATCCACCTGTTTCTAGCTGATGACCATGGGATGCTACGCAGTATTTGAAGCTTGGAAGCAGAGCTTTGATTATATCTAAGCTGCAATCTGTCATTTCCTGATACCTTTGCTCCAGTCAGGGTAATAATCGGTTGCGAATCATCTCCGCCAACGCTTTTCAGTTGGAAGATATGAGTGAATTCCCTGGAGACTTTCATATCCTTCCCTACCTTGAAAAGCCACTCATACGTTAGCGGATTGTCCGGCGTTCCCTTCGCTTCGTCGATGGCGTACTTGCCAACCTTTATTTCGTTTCTTTGATTCTTGGTTGTGCCGGTCGGGTCGCCGTCTTTATCCCGGTGAAGGATGAAAAGAAAACAGTTGCCGACTGCGACCAGCGTCTGGTCCTGAATGTGGGCAACGGGTGGGGAATGAAAATTGTCAGGCACCTCGAGAGAATCGGTACCAAGAGCATTCTTGATGATTGTGTAGGGACTTTGTCCACCGGGTCCATCGCTTGTGAACTCCACAACCACCTCGCCCGCTCCAGCGGCAACCGAGCCGGCCAGCAAGAAAACAAACAGCAAAGCAACGCGCATGCATCTCATGGAAAAACCTTCTTTCGGCGTAGCTTCCCGTGGTGTTCCTCAAAAAGAAGCTTCCTGGTCCGGGGATTTGCCGCAGCCAATCCATCAGGCGCTTCCCCTCAGTACTTCGAAGTGTCGGATTGTTTCGTGCCGACAACCATGTGGCGATACATGATGAGGATTTCATTGGGTCAAAAACACATTCTTGCCTCTCTGTGCACGTTATCGCCTCTTTATAAGGTCGGGTCAAGGGTGATTTGTTCGCATGGCGCACACCCCTCGATGGTATAGGCAATTGGCAGTAGACTTCGGTCCGTCCGCCGTTGCGTCTCACCGGCGACTTGAAAGGGCGTCTATGCCGGGAGCCGAATTGCCTGGACACGGATTTGCAGGAGCCCGTAAGCCAGGGAGGAGGGACTGTGGGAGCGGAGAAGCAGGGGCTGCACGGGAAGGCAGGGGCTTTGGGGCTTGGGCAACGTTGACGGCAGGGCACAGGTCGAAAAGGGGGATGGTTTCTTCGGTTGCCGCGGGGCTGGGCGCTGGAGGTTGTGAGTCGGGAAGCGGGAGTGTGCCTGAAGAACAGATAGTGAGTGTCGAAGAGGATTACCAGGTCTGGGCCCGCATGCCGGCACGCGTAGATGCGAAAGCAGGAAACGCCGGCGGAAGGAAGAAGGCGCAGCCATGAGACTCGGTGGAAGCTGATCGAGTTTCATCCATTTTCGCCATTTCACCATTTGGTGAAATAGCCATTTTTAGTGAAATATTGTGTTGACATCGGCCAGATTTCACCATTAATATTATGTTTACCGAATGGTGAAAAGGATAGTTTGGATGAAAATCTCCCCCGAAGAATTCGCCGAAAAGGCAGTGAACGCAATCCACTCCTGTTTGGAGGGTATTCCTTTCGTCGAGATAAAGGCCATAATCAAAGAGGTCAGATCGAGTTACCGGCGGCCCGATCTCCTGATCACCGTTGGACTCCCTTACGGAGAACAAAGCCTGATAGCTGAAATGAAAAGCAGCGGGGAGCCGCGGTATGTGCGGGAAGCCGCGAGCCAGTTGGTGAAGTACCGCTATTCAGCCCCACCTGGAACCTATGGTCTGGTGATTGCCCCGTTCATCTCTCCCAAAGCCGCGGAGATTTGCGCCGAGGAAAAAATCGGGTATGTGGACTTCAGCGGCAACTGCCTTCTGTCCTTTGGGTATGTCTACCTCGAGAGACAGGGCAGGCCAAATCTCTTTGCCGAGAGGCGCGATTTGCGCTCGCTCTACTCGCCAAAGGCCGAGCGAATTCTCCGCGTGCTTCTTACCTCCCCACACGGACGGTGGAAGTTGCAGGACTTGGCCAAGGAAGCACAAGTCAGTCTGGGGCAGGTTTCGAAAGTAAAAGCTCTCCTGGGCGCTCGCGAGTGGTCGTCGCCTGAGCATGGGCAGTTCCAATTGACAAAGCCCTTCGAACTCCTGTCGGAATGGGCCGCAAATTATGATGCGAAAAGGAATGAGGGACGCAACTTCTACACCTTTAAGAAAGTGTGGGAATTTGAAGCCGACCTGGCCGAGGCCTGTGCCGAGAGCGGAACGGAGTATGCGCTGACCGGATTTTCCGGGGCTGCGAGGCTGGCCCCGGCAGTGCGGTATCAGCGTGCCGCGGCATATGTCAACGTTCCACAAGAGGAACTGGCCTTCCGGCTTGGCTTGAAGGAAGTCTCCAGCGGGGCGAATGTCCTTCTGATGCGGCCATACGACGCCGGAGTCTTTTATGGCATAAGATCTGTGGGCGACATTCGGATCGCCTCGCCGGTTCAACTTTACCTGGACCTCATGGCCATCAAGGGGCGAGGCGAGGAAGCCGCTCAGGCTGTCCTCGAGCAGGCCATCATGCCATTATGGTAACGAAGAGAGACTACACTGCCGATGGTGTCGAAGCCGCCCGCAAAGTGGTGATCGAGCTTGCCCGCCTGCTGGGGGAATACCGGCATCACATCGTGATCGTCGGCGGATGGGTGCCGGACCTCCTCTTTCCGGGGAAGCAACCGCCCCATGCGGGCAGCCTCGACGTGGACCTTGCCCTCGACCATACGCATCTGACGGAGGAGGGCTACAGATCCATCCAGGAACTTTTTACCGGTCGAGGATACAGACAGGGGAATCAGCCCTTCATTTACCTGCGCGATGTCAGTGTGGGCGGCAGGCCAATCACCGTAGAGGTGGATCTACTCGCCGGGGAGTATGAGGGAACGGGGAAGGGCCACAGGCACCAGAAACTGCAGGGAGTTCAGGCAAGAAAGGCGCGAGGGTGTGACATCGCCTTCAACAACCCGATGGAGGTAACGATTGATGGGGAGCTCCCTGATGGTGGTGTCGATTCGGTTCGGATCCAGGTGGCCTCGATCGTCTCTTTTCTGGTCATGAAGGGTATGGCCCTCGATGACCGTCTAAAAGAAAAAGACGCTTACGATATATATTATTGCATCCTGCACTATCCTGGAGGTCTGGATGCCCTGGCGGAGGAACTCATATCTCATGTTGATCACAGGCTGGTGATGGAAGGATTCGGGAAGATCGCCAGGCACTTCGCTTCCGAAGCGCACCTTGGTCCCACACACGTGGCCGCCTTCATGGACGTTACCGATCCGGAAGATCGTGCATTGCTGTGCCGGGATGCGTATGAACGCGTCAACTATGTCCTGGAAAAGCTGGGGATTGGATGAACCTGAAGCTTAAAAAAGTTTTCAGGGGCAAAGCCACTGCTGTTCGGTTATAAGCGGTTGAAATTCAATCGCAATTGTCCCGACGTCGGAGAGGGCTGCTTGCATGGCCCCGGATGAAGTTTCTCCCACAAGTTTCTACGGCTGAACAGTGTTGTCTGAAGGGTTTCCAGCACCTGTGTGATGCTGTGACCCAAGATGTTACCTAAGAACGGATTTACCTAGAAAACAGACTCACCCGGGAATATATTTTCTAGGTAACTTCGTATAAGAACGGCTCCAACTGCGATTAGCCCCACCAGATCTTCCCCCTGCCGTTACCCAAGATCAAAATCCAAAAAGAAAGGGAGCTAGCGAAAGCCGCTAACTCCCTGTTTTTGCTTGGTGCCGAAGCGGGGACTCGAACCACATATTATATAACTCCTCGAAAAAGCGTTAGAAATGACGCTGTCGAAACTCCAGTGTACCTCAATTGTGTACCACAGTTTTCTTGAAAAACTCGAAATAGCACAACGTGTTCTTTTGTTCCGCTGAAACACCCATTATTTTTGGTCTAATAGCATCGTCATTGACGACGGCCAGCTAAAAATGCGCCCAGTTATTTGCGTGTGCATATTAGAGATCATTTTGATCTGGTCGTATATATTGGTAGAGGAAGACGGGTGAGGAAAAACTACAAAGAAATTATCGAATGATACCAGAAAGTGTGAGAATGGCAAAGAAACATTCATAATCACATTTCTTGGCATGTGTTCGCAGCTACCTGATCTTTTAAAACAAAATTCACCTGACATTATATTTTGGTCAGGATTCAAAATCTGTTTGCGGATGACTTCCATACGGTGATCGAAGGCAAATCTATATCCAAGCCATGCGGTAAGCAAAAGAAAGGCAGTCCTCAGATAGCTAAGATGTAAAATTCTTAGATCCAGCTTAAAAGCCTTTGTGATACTAAAAGTATGTCCATCCCATGTGCCACTTCTTTGTAGTTCGACAAAATGATGATTCAGCTTTTCTAGAGTAATTGGATTATTGCAATTGCCTATTACCTTAATACTAATCAATTTCTCTTTCTTGGACAGTTCGACTACTATATTTTCCTCTTCCATCTGTAAAGTACAATGTTTTAACGTGTCATCTTGACTTGAAAAGAAGCTAGTAAACCGATTGATTTCAGATTCATTAGCGGCATGAAAATCAATCTTATGTCCAGCCTGTGAGTTGCATTCTGCACAGGTCAGCAAAAGAGGTTTGCCTCCAGTGGCCCGTGGTGGAACATGTTCAATTGTGAGATCTCCGGTCTCAGTGGCCCCGATCCCAAACCCACGGCCACAAATGGGGCAGAAGTATAAGCTGCTGTCGCCTCCACGATACTTCGCTGCGGCAGCGGCTCCGATATGAAACATTATTCTTTTATCTTTGTCAGACATGGAATTCCGCAAAATCGGCCAATTCTCAAAAATTGGTGGTAGCGGCGGGAACCGCAACCATCCTCCTCCATATGCTCGGAATCTCAGTACATCCGCTTTCCAAAAAACTCGTTTGTGTATCGTTTTTGTGTAACTTCCTAAAATATTTCATTTCATTTTAACAAATCAGACAGTTCCCTCCCACTGAATTCTTCCTTCCCTGCCCAATTCGAAAACAAAATATATTTTCTCACGAATTAATTTGAACAGCACATTGAGGAGTGAACCCTATGATTCCACCTACCGCCGATCCAAAGTATAATTATGCAACGAGTTATTCAAACTGGCATCTAAGTGAGCGAATTCCTTAGATATCAGTCCTCAAGTGTTACGATGAGAAAGTGGTTCGAAAAGCTCTCGCCAATTTTGGTCCAGATGAAATAGATGAATATTTGTTTAAGTACCAGTCCAGAAATTCGATTGATTGGTTTACGATGATGATTAAGGCTAGTCCTTCCCGCAGGAAAGTGCTCACAAAAAGACTCGAATCATATTCAATAGATTGTGATAGAAAATTTATCAGTAGTACTCAATCAATGATGACAAAATTCTTGATTACAGCGAATGGAAAAGTATACAAAACAATTCTTTTTGAGTTACAATATTATACCATTCTTAAAGTTTTTCATCCTGACAATGATGTGCTATCCATCTTGGGGTTCATCTTTTCCGATTTCTCATACTACATAAACAAATGTGAGTGTAGCTTTGACTTTATCAATCTTAGTGAAGAAGAAAGTATGGCATTTTTGGAACTTAATAGGCGATTCATGTATATTCAGTATAGGGGCAAAGCATTGCCGCTTTATTACACCACGACAGATTATAAGACTCGCATACGTCAGCACATCAGCTATGGAATTAAAGGATATATTCGGTCAGTAGAAAAATTTTACCGATTCGAGGCTACTCTAAAACGTAAATTCTTGATGGCGTATAATATTGTCCATATTACAGATTTGTATAATTTATGTCCATCCGTGGTTCTCCATAGAATTCGCTATCTGACAATCGATAAAGTGAAGTGGCAACGGCTATTCCATAAGATTCGCAAAAATGATAGATATAGAATAGAAGTGGTATGGAATGAAATACAATTGCTGGCGAAGCGATCTATTAATGATGCCCTGAATTGCGCAGTGAGATATGTAAATGGACAAAGAAACATAACCAAAATGCATCATTTCGAACTAATTTTCATGGCCGTCACGAATGATTCATTTATTAAGGAGGATCATCCTGAATGCATGCGATTGATTGGCGTTGCGAATCAGGAGCCAAGTGACGGAATCTCTGAACCACCTTCTAGGCTTGTGCATTTAATGATGGCTAAGTCGATGAGTGAAACTACAGTTTTGGGCTGCGATCTGTTTGATGTAGGTAATCAAAGTTCAGGAAGCGCATAGGGCTTTTCGTGGGAAGGTTTCTGGAAGACCGACTATGGATGACTTCGTTTATCACAGGCCCGAAAAGGAAACCCGCCTTTTGCAAAAAGTGGCAAGGCGGGTCACCAGCACAATGAGGAGCATTCTTATAATGAATTAATTGTCGAAAAGAGTCTTTGTTTTATGATTTCAAGGGACAGATTGCCGTCAAATGGACATAGGTATCCATTTCCCTTGCAGAATCGAAGCTGACTTCCTAGCTCCTGCGGTTCACCTGTTTGTGCGTGCACCCTCTTTGTTTCATTCCAGACCCATCCAAACCCCACCCACACTCCCAAAGCCCCAAAAATGATGAAATCTTAGCACCCAAATGCGCTCTTTTCGGAATAAAATGACACATTAAATCTATCCCTTGCACTCGATGCAAGGAATCAATCGACACCCGTAGGTTTTTGTTATTCATGTTTTTCGATCACGAGCAATACAGCAGTTTGCTCAGTCGAGCGATTACAGTATTGTAATTAGTGAAGCTTATGATTCTACAGGTGCTTTAAAGTAGAACAGAGGAATCGTTAGAATATAGATATGAACACTTTGATTGGTTAAGAAAACATGACTAATTGTTTTTGTCAACAAAAGATAAATAATTGCGTTGGTGTTATCCTCAATAATATATCAAATAAAGGTATTGAAAAACATAAAGCACCCACTCTCGATATCGGCAAGTTAGTGAAATTGTTGAGAGTGAATTATTGGGTAAAATTTTAGCGCCTATTTGGCGATTTTTTTAAAATGCGATCAATTATTCATCTTTACATAGACTCGACTATTGTTAATGTTTTTTGATATCGACAACGGTAAATGTTTTGAAGAGGAACAGAATTGCAATCAATTATGTAAGTCGATTAACCTTGCATTGTTTTTTTAAATGTGATATAATGAGAAACATAGAAAGAAATGAATTTGATCTATATGTTATATTATATGCAGTTCCAACATTGTTGTAAAGGACTAGTAGGGAATCGTGACATAAACCGTAAACAAGGAGGATTCATGAGGGTTGGAGAAATTGTTCCCCAAAACGTGGTCTTCGGTGATTTAGCGAGATTCGGTGGATTGGGCGTTATACCACTGTGCATTGATCGATGCCCCAATTTCCCCCGATTGGACACCCTAGAACAGGCGCTGGAGAAAGGAACCGTAAGGATCAATGAGGTAGGCGAAGCGGGGGAAGTGCCGCATCTCCTTTTCCAGAATGGTGGTGATTCCGCTGTAATCGTTTTGGACGGAGAGGAAGTGGTGGGCGGCAAACAGAACCGTATCGTCAATACGACTTTGATCATTCTGGCCCAACAAACGGTCAAAATTCCTGTTTCATGTATAGAAGCAGGAAGATGGCATGAGCGGGATGGAGCCGATTTCCAATCGGGACAAGCGATCTTTCGTGCGAAATCTCGTGCCGCTCAAAAAGCATCAGTGACCGCCAATGTTCGTGCTGGCAATGGATACCGAAGCAATCAGCACGCTGTTTGGGATCAAGTAGCCGAATCATTGGAGGCCTTGAAAGTTCGTTCGGGAACGGCAAATTTCAGGGAAGCACGTGCAAAGGTGGCTGACCAGATCGATGAGTTCGTCAATGCATTCCGTCCTGCGCACAATCAGATCGGATCAATTTTCATGAACCGTAGCGGCATCCTTGGGGTGGAAATGGTTGGAACCCCAGCTTTGTACGTTCAGGTATGCGATAAGGTGACTCGGAGCTTTGGATTCGAGGCACTGGGAGCGCAAGACCTAGACGGGGTTTCCAGCAATGCTGCAAGAACGTGGTGGGAAAAAGTTCTTCAAGCGGAGTATTCCCGGCACTCATCGCCCGCAGCAGGGGAAGATATTCGAGTCGGGACTCAAGAACTGATCGGATCAGGACTGGTTTGGAACAATATTCTCGTACATTTTTCCTGTTTCAGGAATGTGCGACTGGAATTCCCCTGCTCCCATCAAAAAAGATCCTCGATCAGGGAACGGCGGCGAAACTTGAAATCATCGATTGCCGGCTAGTCCGATCCGTTCGGGCCGATGGGTTCTCTCCAGCTAAATTGGAGAAAACCCTTCAACCTAGGTCCGATAATTCTTGGAACCGAGTACGATGAAACTGCTCTGCGATTTTAAGGGCAAGATCAAAATTGACACCAGTGATTCGGATGGGATATCGGTTGAACTGAATGCCTGTCATCTGGTAAAATGCAAACGCTGTGAATGGCGTGCGATTACGTCTGGAGCCTCTGGAGGCTATCCATTGAGAACGTGATCCAAGTAACGCCATGACCCTTCACGGGAATTGGAAACTCAGCTAAGGCACGATCTCTCGGAATCCGTGCTGTCGCTTGCTGGACTGGGCTGATTGCTGCACCTGAGTGCAGGATCCCATTAATTAAGAGAACATAGCTGTGTGGACGAGCAAGGAAATAGGGCGGAAACTCAAAAAATGCAATGCGATATTGGTTTCCCATTTTGGACTGCGAAGGCACGGAAACAAGAAGAATCCACTGGATGAGTTAATTTACATTGTGCTTTCAACTCAAACAGATGAAGCAAAGTACCAATCCGTCTACAGCAATCTTAAACGAAGATTTCGGTCATGGAGGAAGATAGAAAGCCATCACAAGCCTGAAATAGAAACAATTCTTGAACCGGGTGGACTTTCGGCTATTAAGGCAGACCGAATTATTTCGATACTCAGTACCTTGGATATAAATTTTGGAGCTAGAAGCTTAGCAATGTTGAAAAGGATGTCAGATGCAGATGCTGAGAAGACTTTGTGCTCTTTGCCGGGCGTGGGGATCAAAACAGCAAGGTGCATAATGATGTATTCCTTAGATCGGAATGTATTTCCGGTTGATACCCATACTTTTCGAACATTGGATCGGCTTGGTGCTCACTCTTATCCACTTCCTGTTAGACGATGGCATAACCATATACAAGCTATAGTACCAGAGGACATCAGATATTCTCTTCACGTAACACTTGTATCTCTTGGTCGAGAATACTGCAAAGCAACGAAGCCAAACTGTAAAGATTGTCCTATGAATGAGTTATGTTGTTACTCAGGACGATTAACGAAAGTAAGCGGATGAGGATAATTTCCCTTTTTTCTGGTGCTGGTGGAATGGATCTCGGTTTATTGAGAAGTAATCATACTATCATTTGGGCAAATGACAATGATCCCGATGCGGTACAAACATACAAGGCAAACATTGGCACCCATATCGTGCAAGGCAATATTGAACAAATAAAAATATCTGCGATTCCTGATGGTGATGTGGTTGTCGGTGGGTTTCCATGCCAAGGATTCTCATGCGCCAATCTAAGACGTTCAGCCCAAGATGAGAGAAATACTCTGTATGAAGAATTCTTGAGGGTGTTGCGTGGTAAGAGTCCGAGATTTTTCATAGCAGAAAACGTGAGAGGTATACTGAGTCTTGAAAAGGGAAATGTTTTCAAAATGATATTAAATGATTTTGAAAACTGTGGATATCGGGTAAAATACCGCCTGTTCAATATGGCTGATTATGGAGTTCCTCAGCACAGGTTGAGGGTTATCATTGTGGGACAAAGGCATGACCTCTCAAATTCAGTTGCATACACTTTCCCGAATCCTACCCACGCTAAGCCGCCAATTCAGAACGGATTCCAACCTTGGATCACCATTGGCGAAGCCCTTAACGGCATACCTGAACCAAACGAGAAGCATCATTTGGCAAACCACATCTGTTCGAAGTATAAGGTAACCAACCGGAACTTCACTGGACACAGGACAACTGATCCAAACAAACCTTCTCCAACGATTCTGGCAAGAGGTAACGGGAAGGGGGGCGTTTGTGCAATTCAACACCCAAGCAATCATAGGAGGTTGACGGTCAGGGAGTCTGCCATAATCCAGACGTTTCCCATTGATTTCTATTTTCATGGAAGTCTTAACTCAATGTATCGCCAAGTTGGGAATGCTGTTCCTGCACTGTTTGCTGAACATCTCGGAAGACAACTTGAAATTTGTGGGAGGCATTAAGAATGAGAGTTGTTTCGCTTTTCGCTGGAGCTGGCGGTCTTGACTTAGGTTTTATATGGGCTGGACACAAAATCGTTTGGGCAAACGACAATTTCGAAGATGCGGTAAATACCTATAGGGAGAATATTGGCGATCATATAGTGTTTGGCGATATACAGGGCATAAGATCGGATCAAATATCTGATTGTGATATAGTGATTGGAGGGTTCCCTTGTCAGGGATTCTCAGTAGCCAATACTTCTCGTCATGTCAATGATACTAGGAACAAGCTTTACAGAGAAATGCTGCGGGTGATCAAGGACAAGAAGCCAGCATTTTTTCTTGCCGAAAACGTAAAGGGCATCTTAAATTTGGGTAAGGGGGCGATTCTTGAAAAGATCATGCAAGATTTTCAGCATGCCTCTTATATTGTCAAATATAGAGTTTTGAATGCTGCCGATTATGGCGTACCACAATTAAGGGAGAGAGTGTTTTTTTTGGGGGTCAGGAGTGACATTGGCATCCAAGTAGCCTTCCCAGTTGCAACCCATGCAGACCCCAGTCGAGGGTTGCACATAAGCCGGAAGCAGTGGGTAAGCATAGGAGACGCACTAGGTAACATTCCTGAACCAGAAAAGGCTCCAGAAATCCCCAATCACACGTACTCCAAATACAAGTTGCGGTTCAACGGCTATTTGGGTCATCGAAAAATCGATCCCAAGAAACCAGCCCCAACCGTGACCGCAAGGGGTGATGATCGGGGTGGCGTTGTTGTCCTGCATCACCCCGGCAATCACCGAAGAATGTCTGCCCGAGAGATGGCAATCACCCAATCATTCCCTATAGACTATGTATTTTCAGGGACTCAGTCTTCGGTTTACCGACAGGTCGCCAATGCTGTCCCTCCCCTGCTTGCAAAAGCACTGGCATCACAATTCCCGATTGAACCGTGGGGCATAAAAAATGAAACCGCCAGAAAAGCCGTTCCCGACATATAAGTGGAGATGGGCAACCGTAACCCCTACTGAGAGTTTGAACGATCCTTCGGTGTTTTTAGGAGTGCTTCGTGTTTTACGAAGGCATGAAGGAGAGCCTCCCTCCTCAGCTGGCGTGTTAGATGACTTGGGCATTGTTCAGAGAGAAACGGGAACGACTGTCAATCTTGTTCGGACGCCCGAGAGGAACTTAATTCGCAATTCAGGACAATATTGGAAAGCCCTAAATTTATACGGCGACCTGAGCGGCGAGATTAGCCTTACACCGTTTGGAACAAAGATTGCGGATGGGAAGATTACCAAGGCCGAAATGGCGGCAACCGTCATCAAAACCTTCGAACTCCCTAATAGGTTGATTCAGACCGATTTTGCTGATTGGGATGCAGCCGGACTTAGAATTAAACCCTTTGAGCTCATTCTGTGGATACTTATCAGTTTGTACGACAGCTATGGCGAAGCAAACGCATTCATAACACCTGATGAATTGACCAAGGTGGTCATTCCCCTAGCGGGAGCCAATGCTCCGATTGAAGATCACGTTCAGGCACTTGGGATGTTTCGGGCTGGAACGCTGGATATTTCCATGTGGGCAGACTGTGCTCCCGAATCGAATGATAAGCGGATGGCAAGGGAGTTCCTTCTCTTTTTGAATTTCTATGGAATTTGCGAGATGAAGGGGAGAGGACGGTCAAGGGAGAAATACTATATTAGCAAGATGAATGAGGCTGAAATTAGGAGCCTTCTCGACCTTGATGTTGCTGGGATTCAGCCTCAGACCGCCGTAAAAAAGATTCGCAAAACCGATTTCCCTGCACAAATTGAGCGGAAGAGAGTATTAGCCGAAGTTCTTCAAAGACCTCAGCAATCAAGATTTAGGAAACAAGTGTTGGAAGCATATGGTTCTCGATGTCTTATCACTGGGGTGAAACTTGAATCAGTCTTGGAAGCCGCACACATTCGTCCTGTTTCAGAATCAGGGCTGGACGTAGTAGAAAATGGGCTGTGCTTGCGCTCTGACATCCATCTTCTTTTTGACAGCGGACATTTAAGAATCAATCCGAGTGGATCCATTCTTCTTTCGGAAGCCGCATCTGAAAGTGTCAACTATGCTTACCTACCAGACGGATTAGAAATCCCTGACCTTGTTAATATGGAATGGATCGAGTGGCGGTGGAAGTACTGGTAGTCCTTCGCTGTGTCCCTCTATACTATGGCGTAATTTTTCTGCTGAGATGGCCTGTAAAGAGTTCTAGGCCATCTAGGTAAAGGGGGGGGCTAAGACTGCACGACAGATTTGCAGGAGTTATCTCATGAGAATTCGCTTGGTCAAAATTGATGAGGTCCAGTTCCTTATATGCATCAAACATGAAGTATGGGGTAGTAATAGAGCTCGATTTCGCTCATGGAAGTCAGGAGAATTTGTTGCGTTTATTGTCGATAAGCGTATTGGTGGGATTGCCGAGATTGTTGGATCTACCTTCGAGTATTGGGATCCGATATGGGATAATGGAATATTTCCATTTCGAGTACCGATTAAGTTTTTCCACGTGAGTTTGCCTGAGAATCGTTTGGCAGTGGAGGATAATATAAATAATATTTTAATGGCAAAATATGGAAATAAATATGGACATGTTATTCTCAACCAGAACCTTCTATCACAAGAAGAATCGGATTCGATCAAAGAATTGGTTTCGAAAACAAGAAATGATTTTTTAGAAGTTTCAACTAATATTGATTTTTATATCAATAAATATAAAAACATTACTAAATGATTTTTAACATATTACTATAACATATCGATATTTTGTATCACTGGTTTTCATATACTTCGCTATTTTTGATAATAGATAGCTTTTGTTCGGGGTTTCTATTTTCAAACTCTAAATTTACCCAACGTATCTAAGTCGAAATCCCATCGGGATACATTTTTATGTATAAGGGAATTGCACGAAAATCTAAATTTTCGTGCAATTTAGCCTTAATTGCGGTAGGTTATGCAGTGTTTTCGCTTGCGTTTTGACCGATTTTTTGGTACAATATGCACGAAAATTCTCGGGATAAATGAGAAAAGGAGGGCGATGAACAACCTTATACCACTAAGAGGAAATGCGCTCGTTCCTGTCAATGCGCACATTCAGTATCTTACCGAAAGGCAGATCAATGCTCTCACCGCTGCTTACCAGAAATTCTTCGATTCAGCGCCAACGCCAAGGCAATATGCACGGCGAGGAAGGCACTGGCTGATCTTTCTCGTTTTGAGATTTACTGGGGCGAGGTTGGGGGAAGCGATCCGACTGAATGCCGATATGGACATCGATCATCGAAACGGTGAATTGAAGCTGATCACTCTCAAGCAGCATGCACACAAGGGACGGAAGGTAAAGAAACGAGCACCCTCAAGGATCGTGCCCGTTCCAGCCAACGTTCTTGCGGAGATCGGAAACTATCGTTTGCAGATTGCCCAGTATGTCGCTAAAGGTGAGTTGCCACCAGATGTTGGAAGTCCATTTAGGATTGATGCTGCAACCTTTCGGAAAAAATTCTATAGTATGGCAAAAGAGGCTGAGATTCCTCTTGATTTGGGACATCCGCACATCTTGAGGCACAGTAGGAGCGTTGAATTACTCAGGGCCGGGGTTCCCGTGACCATCGTTCAAGATCTGCTCGGCCATTCCTCATTGAACACCACGGCGCTTTATCTGCGCATAGCGGGGCATGAGGCAAAGCAGATTTTGAAAGACAGGGGGATGATTTAGCGAAAAAGTTTATCCAGAACTCAAAATTCACGAGATTGGTCGTGCAAACCTCGACCTTTTCAAATGGGATAGGTCAAGCTCAATGTCCTTTTTGTAATCGATCCTCATAATTCTATCACGCAGTGTGGTCGCAAATACCTCACCATAGTTCAACGTCATCAATTTCTGGTCAGAATGGCCGAGCAGAGGAGCTATCTCATACGCATTCAGGTGTGCGTAGTTTTCGAGATATGTTCGAAACCAGTGCCTAAAGCTATGGAATGTCTTGTGTTTTCCTTTAATGCCAAGTCTTTGTTTCCATTCACCAAACCATTTGCTGGATTGCCCCCTGAATCCTTTTGCCTTCCATTTTTTTAGCTCGGAAAAAACTCGCTTGTGGCCTAACTCTTTCATTTCGTTTGTGTATCGAACGAAACCCAAATCATCGATAATGAAGTCGTGTAAAGGAATAAACCTCTCGCTGGAACCTGTCTTAACTGACTTATCATCATTGTTGCTATTTTCTTCCGTAACATTTAGCCCCCATATTCCCATGTCCTGTGTCACATCTTCCACGTAGATTTGCGCAAGCTCCTTGTGTCTTGCCCCAGTAAACAGCCCAAGAATAGGAATCCAGAACTGATATGGTTCATCAAAAGTGTCATGTATGTATTCAGTTGAATTAAAAATCCCATATAACTCTTCAACAGTCCAAGAACTACCCCTAGATTTTGGTTTAGGACCGGCCATATTTTTAACTACTGGATTGTATGAAAGTTCACCTTTTCTTATACAGTATTGAAAAAATGAGGACAAAATAAACGTTATAGTTCTGATCCTACTTTGCCCTAATGTGATTTCATGTTTCATTTCGCTCAATTCTAGCGGATGAATGTCACGGTATTTCCTCTTCTTGGTAAAATTGGGAGGCATTTTCCGTAAAATTTCAATAAATCTATCAACATCTTTTGTTGATATTTGAGATACATATATATCGCCAAGCATTTGTGTTAACACTTTACCAATAATAACGTTGCAGTCAATGCAATATGATTCACTTTTGTTGCGAAGTCCCAAATCTTCAATGAACTTTGGAAGTAGTTGTGAAATGGTGCTGGATCTTACATTGTCAACATTTCGTAATGTTTCATTTGGATGTGATGGTTCTATCTCTTGTATAAGTATAGGCTCATCGTATTCAAAAAAATCATTCTGCGATCTTTTTGCTATAAGTCTCGAAAATTGGAGTGTCATCTTTAAGAATTCTCTGCATATCACCTTGAATTCTATAGATTCTTCTGATATATCCCATTTTTGTTCTTGGATAATTTTGAGGACCGATATCCTTGCTAATCTAAAATCATTGTCATCCAAAGCTTCTTCTAATTCTTTTGCATTGGACTTACAATAATCGTAAAGAATTTCACGTTTGACTTTCGGGAGAGAAGCATCAAACTCTGTGGTCATGCCCAGCAGTTTCTTCATTTCCTGTCTCATCACCCGTTTTATTTCTTCGTAATCCATGATATTACCCTGCCTGATCGTGTCGAATAGGGTTAGGGCGCAAGCAGCAAGGCGCAACGCTCTTTTCCTCGCCTCCCTTGCTTTCCCAGTCGCCAAAGATAGCTTGATGTGGGATTGGGGAAACATATTACCCAAATCGGCGGGGAGTCGTAAACGAAAATAGTACCCATAGCGGGTGTGGAGGAGATAAGAAGGATTCTTGGATTTGCGGGAAGTTTTCATCGGTGTACCTCCGCTGTGTACCTGACTGGCACACAGGCAGAGGAACCGATGCTAAGGTATGTGGAATCGTTGCGATTTGTTTTGCGGGTATGCCGAAGCGGGGACTCGAACCCCGACAGGCGTACGCCCACTAGACCCTGAACCTAGCGCGTCTACCAATTCCGCCACTTCGGCAAACAAAAGCGTTGCAAACGCAACCCATGAAGGATATGTTAAAAGTCTTTAGCTGTCAAGCAGAATCCACGCTCCGGGAGGTGTCAAAGCTTCAATGGAAATCTTTCGCGGATTGGAGAATATCCGCCAATCCCTCAACAACCCCGCTATCACCATCGGCAATTTCGACGGCGTGCACCGAGGCCACCAGGCCCTCTTCGACAGAGTCAAGGAATGGGCGAAACGACTGGGCGGGAAGTCGGTCGTCATGACTTTCGATCCGCATCCCGTCGAAGTCCTGTTCCCCAACAAGAACCTTCAATTCATCACGTCCCAGGAACGAAAGCTGGAGCTCATTTCGGCGTCCGGCATCGATGCCGCCATCGTCGTTCCCTTCAGCAGGGAGTTCTCCCGGATTTCGGCCCGGGGATTCGTGGAAGACCTGCTGGTCGGCCGCATCGGGATTAAGGCCCTCGTCGTCGGCCACGATTACCGGTTCGGATACAGCCGTGAAGGCGATATCGTTCTGCTCAAGGAACTGGGCAGGGAATTCGGATTCGAAGT
>Ga0208041_1001082_pt1 | contig 19818 bp, 18 predicted proteins | sample AD_SCU002_MetaG_FD_184453 | JGI IMG/M metagenome (GOLD analysis project Ga0208041, IMG submission 184453) | Active sludge microbial communities of municipal wastewater-treating anaerobic digesters from China - AD_SCU002_MetaG (SPAdes) (version 2) | ecosystem: Engineered > Bioreactor > Anaerobic...
ATAAGATGTTTTCTTCCGTTCCGTGCATGCCAGCCAAAGGATCTCCCTGACTGAGAAGGGTTAAGGGATAGAAGCGACTGGAGTAATAGGTAGAAGATCCCAGCATTTGGGCGAAGGAACTTGGTACAGAAAGAAGGAAGAGTAACACAAAAGACAGTACAAATGCTAAAGTGCGGGAGACAAGCGAGTAGGAATTACTACTCTCTCTCTCTCTCTCTCGAAAAGGAAGGAACAACGTTTGAATGTAAAACAAACTTCATCAAAAGACCTCCTTATACAAATTTTAATAGTAGATTCCGAAATTGAAAGGAAATACCTGTACAAAATGGCATAGCACTCTTGAAAGATTTCGAAGTTCTCTTTTGAACCGATTAACACTGATGCAGAGTGAGACATAACAGCTATACACTCCTATGCTATTTCATCAATTTGTTTTTTTATTTTAGTAAATAATTATCACTTGTCAAGTTAAATGATAAGAGTCTAAATATCAGTCAAGGCATAGAACAGGATATTAGAAAAGCTTTATGTAGCAACAATCGGTATCTTCTTCAGGGTAAAAAAGTGAGTCAACACCCCCGTCCTGGTGACTCAAAGGATAGTTTTTAGCTGACCAAAGGAATTGAAACTAATAATGTACTAATCGTTGCAGACCTTTCATAACAAGTTGAGTGTATTGTGAACCAGCGCGATGAAAAGAAATAATCGGACTGTGCGTAGTTTCACAAGTTATAAGAATAATTCAATTTCAATTCTTAAGTCTTGATTACTCGCAAGTATTAACTATATTAATTATATTCTTATGTTTTTAAAGGAGAAAATTTGGATTTTATTGCAGATGCTATCGTTGAAAAGAAGGAATTCTTAAGCAAAGGACTTCTTGAGTCTATACGGAACAAACTTGACGAAAGTAGTATGAATAGTTTTAGTCTTTTTCAGAATCTATCAGGATATTTTTCCACTTTTATTGATGATTTATGGATATATATTGAGTATCCATATGTAGACAAGCTTTACAGAAGCTCTTATTATATGTACTACTCTTCGAAACATAAATCATACAACAGGAATTGTTTCAGGTTATCTTTTTTTAATCATCAGATAATTGATAATGATTTTTTTTATGAAGAGGGTCGTATTAGATTGCAAGAAGCATTCTTGGGTTTTATGGTGTTGAGACCGACAGCTCCGCAATTAATTGGGCGAAACATTCTTTCCCCACTTGTATTCAAGAATCGAGATTTTGAGTGTTGTTTGACAAAAGATGAAGTGACAATTCGAGGAGTCAAGTTGACAGTTCATGGTTTTCCTCATGAATCGCAAGACGGTGAGTTTTCAACTTGCGCTGAAACATCTATTTGGTCTTTAGTGGAGTATTTTAGCCATAAGTATCCAGAATATAAAACCATCCTTTTATCAGATATTGCAAAAACTCTTAATGATGATGCTATAGAAAGAGTGACACCATCTCAAGGATTATCACCTATTCAGATTTCCTGGATTTTAAAAAAATTTGGATTTGATCCAAAAACCTATTTTGCTACAGAAATGAATCATGGTAACAATATTGACGATACCCTAAAAAAAGTTCTATTTACCTATATAGATTCAGGCATACCAGTAATATGTGGCTTGCGACTTCTAGGCAGAGATAGCATTGGTCATGCTATTGTTGTTATTGGCAGATCGGTCTTGGATTTTGAAAAAGTAAAAGAAAAAGTGGCATCACTCCCTGTAAAATATTACAACCTTTACGATTTAATGGAAGAATGTTCAATAGTTACAATTGATGACAACATGCCCCCTTACAATATTGTCTCTTTTGCAAATCCAACTATGAATTACTCAACAAAATTACCATCAATGATAACCAGCATCGTTGCACCGCTTTATCCAAAAATGAATTTGGAAGCCTCACAAGCAATGCAGGTAACTGATTATTTTTTAAACAACACATTTCAAAGTTTACTTTCAGATGTATTCCATGAAGATAGTTTGAAGCAGTCAGCCATTTACAAGTTGCTACTCTCTTCTTCACGATCCTTTAAATCCTTCGTTGCTAAGCTAGAAAACCTTGAAAACAACTTAAAGTCACTTATTGTAAGTATTTCTATGCCCAAGTTTGTTTGGATAGTTGAGGTTAGCAATCTTGATTTAATGGAGAAAGATAAAATCAATGGTTTTATTATTATTGATGCTACTGCGAGCAACATACAAGTTATGTGCATTATTTTAAATGGAAAACTAACCCTAAATTATGGCAAAGAATGGACAGACTGCTCAGGATGTGATATATTACCAGCCTATAAGAACAATTTAAAAGGAATGTGGAACCAATGGAAGATGTGATGATAAAAAGAGGAGAGAAGATTCTAAATCAACTCAAGAAAAATAGAGTTTATTTAGTTCCCAGTGAGTTATCCGATAGGTTGTCCACTGAGCTTAAGAACGTTTCCATAAAAGCACATAAAGATTTTATACATCAACAACATGTTGCAGATAAAGCACTGAAGGATATAAAACTACTCTAAGCGTTTATTGCATACTCAATTCTCTAATACTGCAAAAATCCATTCATCGGGTCTTTTCTTGATTAAACTAAAAAGGGTATAGTATAACCAGGGAAACATTTTTCTGGGTAAATCGGTAAATAATCGGAACTTTGAGCAGCTCAGTATTTGTCATTCATAGGGGTCTGCTGTGAATATTACTAATAAGCCTTTGCAGAGACAAGGGGATGTACCAACATCCCCTTGTCTCTGCCTCGTATTTGAATTGGTTTGCTTGAATTCAGATTCACCACAGCGTTAATTGCTAAAAACAATAATCCGTAGCATAGAGAGAAAAAAGTCTTTTGCGACGGGATCAATTTTGGTTTGTGGAAAAAGATAAATATGGGAGGAGCAGCTTATTTAGTTTGGGAAGCTTCCCAGCTGTGCGAAAGGATGACTTTTGGGACAATGATACTTTAATGGTCGATATGGTGGAGTGCCAATCATTGCAGACCTTTCTCAAGAAATTGAGTACATTGTGAACCAGCTTCATGAAGAGAAATAAGAAAAGAGAAGTAAATCCTTAGGTGCAAGCTATTCCTCTCGAATATAATATACCAGAGCTTCAGAAGTGGTATGGAAACAGGAGTCATTCAAACGAAAGGTAATACAGATTTTGCTAGGATCTGAAGGCATGCGGATATTTTTATCTCCCCAGAAGCTATAGGAATAGACTTTCCCTGCCTGGGTATGTTTTGCTTTTTCCCTGATAAAAACCATGTAGTTTCGCAGATATTTCTCCATGTGGTGAAGGGGTATCCCATTGAGCTGTGGCAAGGTTTTAGGATTGTTGAAATCAAAAGCATTGGAAGCATAGCATTCTTCGGGAAGAGCGATCGTAATTTTTTGAAGGTCAATTGACCCTTCTTCTGGGGGGTGATAGTATTCCATAATGAAACAAAAAAGACCTTTATAATAATATACTCGAAGGGGAATTTTGTCTGCGGAAATGACGACATCTTCTGATTTGATCCAATGATCATTGCTTCCTATCCAGAAATGTGTTTTTCCAGGAAAAGCATTTAGCAACATTGAATTTTGCTGAATCGTCAGAGTATACCTTTGGGAAGCATCCAAGGAGTCGGGCCAGGCTATCTTGAGCGTTTTGTTGGGTTCCAGTCTGGATTGAAGGCTTTGCTCATTTAAACGGACGCAATCCTTGGGTAAATCCAGAAGCGGAGGTTTCAAGCCTTGTTCGGAGATAGCCAGGACACTATAGAAAGCTGGATAGGCCAGAGTGATAAACGAAGATCCTTGCCATTGCTCGATCTGCTCTGGCTTCAATTGGATCGTAATATCACTTGGCATGTGGTAATTGCTTTCAGAGCAGGTAAGAGAAAAGGTTTCTGTTAAGTCAGACGGAGCTTCCAGAGTAAATGTGGCAATCACCTGCCAGTCCTTCTCTCTAAAACTTTTCCATTCGACTTGATAATTTCCTGGATCCTTGGGAAGGGTCAAGCCAAATTCTTTCCAAAAGGAAAAAGAATACACGGTGTTTTCTTGAAATCTTTGAGGGACACTAATGGTAAGGGTGCTGGCATCCTCAAACATAATAGCCATGCAGGAAGGACAATAAACCGAAGGGTGGAAATAGCAATAAGCTAAACGTTGGTAGATTTCTTCTGATGGGGGCTTGTCGTTGATAAATGGAAAAGCATCTTTCCAGGAAAAACGAAACTTCATCCAGTCGTGGGTTTCGATTGTTTTTTTTACTTCAAAAAAGAAAGTGGCTGCGACTACTTCTCCTGCCACCAAGGGTGCGATGAGGGGAGGGGGAAGCTCGAAAGAGGGGACTTTGTTTTGCCTAGCGTAGGAAGCATGGCCCTGAAATACAGCATTCAGGCACAGTAGGCAAAGAAAGCATATAAGGATCTTGTTGCTCAACTTTGTAAACATAGCATCCCTGGAGAATTTGATTTTACCTTGGTTGACCTTATATTCGCACTATTTAACGATACGTTTATCAAAGACTGCTCCTAGTTTAGAATATTGACAACAAGGTATAGTGTAAAACCATATGAGCAAGCGTCAAGGAAATAAATAAAAAAAAGAGGGAGCCGGGAAGGCTCCCTCGGTGAAGAAACTTTAGATGATTCACCAAGGATAAGGAGGATAAAGGTCAGGGGTAATCCAGTTTTCTCGAATATAGTACTGGTTTTCTTTATCAAATTGGGGTAAAGTCCATTTTTTACTTTCTGAAGGAGCAATAAAATACTGAGTAAAAAAGATCTTTTCGCTTGGATTCAGAATTATTTTATGAGAAACACTTGAGTTGGGATTTACAGTTTGGAGCATATTAGCTTGCTTAACTTTATTGAAAGGCATTTTGATTAAGAGCATTCCATCAAGAGTAGTGTCTGGATTGTTTAACCATAAGGAAAATACAGGCAAGTTAAGATTTGTATTCGAAGGATCCTTTTGATTGCAATACATGGGTTTATCAATGGGAAGAATTAGCTCAATATCATCTCCAAGCCATCTTTTACTCCATTCTTCTTTGGCTTGTTCAGGATTGGATACTATCCATAATACTTCTGGTGGATAGCTTTGTTTTTCAAATGCAAAAGCACCTAGCCATAGGGGTTCCTCAAAGTTGGGAAAAAATGAGTCATTACGAGAGATCAAATGATATGAATCTGTATAAATAGCATAGCTGTATCCAAAATAGTGAGTTACATCAGCTTTCTTTCGGTTCACCTGAAAATGTTTAAGGTCAATTTCATTTGGTTTTGAACCAATATTTGTGATTTCAATAACACTAAGGACTAATTTATGATTTATTGAGTTATCTGCAATACAATAAGAGGAAGAAACCTGTATAGCATCATTTACTTGAACAGGATTTTCATCGAGATGGATGAGGTTCTTTGCTAGACCTGAACAGGAAGAAAAACATAATGATAGCAACAACCAACACATAATCATTTTGAATCGTTTCATCATAATGACTCCAATTCTAGTGCAATGTATTTATGATTCATCATTATAGCGTTTTTACGATACTGATACAAGGTGACGTACAGATACGCAGGGACGGGGGTGTTGACTCAAAAATACCAATGACGTTAAATTCTCTTGAATACTGCATAAAGAACAAATCATAAGATACTCGCAATCACCCAAAAAACTAATATTTTCTGTCAACCAACTTCCAAGCATTAGCGAAAAAAGCTTCATGAATAAAGAAGATATACGTGATATGACTATTTTTGTAAAAATACGAAAAAGTAAAAACTAATAAAAAGTACCATAAAACCTTTTAATGACTTATTCTATGGTGTACTGTAAAAGCAATTACAGTTTGCTGTTATTTGATGCTGGATAAAATAAAAAGCCTTACTATGGCTATATTAGATTGAGTAAATATTGAGTCAACACCCCCGTCCCTCTGACTCAAAGTAAAAAGAGGGAGCCGGGAAGGCTCCCTCGGAGGGTGAAACTTACTTACTTGAGACGATCAGTAGGATTTAGGGATTGGGTTTTTGACCCTGTCCTCCGCGTCCACCTCTGCCACCGCGTCCAGATCCGTCACGAGGAGGATTGCCATCGCAATTTCTTCCGCCTCTGCAGTTTTCCATGTATTTGACTTTCTGTGCATCGGTGAGTTCGTTGTAGATGGAATCTTGTGAAGATTGACGAATGGCTTGCATTTCTTCGCGAGTTTTCTGCATCTGCTCAATCAGAGCCTGGGCTTTTTCATCGCTATAGTCTTTGGACCATTCCAATGCTCTGAGGGAGCCCATGGTTTCATGCATGGCCTGCATTTTCGCAGTAGCTTCCTGATTGCTGCTTTTTATAGTAGCTTGAATCTTGCTAATCTGGGCATCAGTCAGTTCCAGCAATGTTGCCCATCCTACGGTTTTACGGTTGGAAGCTCCGGGGCCACCTTTGGCATAAGTCAGAGAAGCGGTAGCTATTAGTACTACGAGGGCCAGACTTGCGAACATTATCCATTTTTTCATTTTAAAAACCTCCTTAAATGTCTTTACCCTTAATACGCCCAAAAAGTAAAAGAAATGTAAAACAAATGTGAAGAGATTGTGATTTGATTTAAATTTATTTTTCGTGTAAAATGATTAATTGACTTTTGACAACTTATTGAGTGCGGAGGAGCGATGTATGCGTATGCGGTATATGCCTGAGGAGGCCTTGATACCGTAAAGGGGTAGATCGCCGAAGGAAGTGTTTTCCTCAAAACACTTGCCTGGGGATGCATGGGATACATGCATCACTGTCATGAAGCAATGTTTGCTTCCTGAAGAGCCGACTAAGTATGCATGAAACCTTTTTCTTGCTTAGGCCAGCGTTTCTTCAGGAAACGCTTTTTTTATTGGCTTTGAAGGAGGTTTTATGAGATTAGGAATTGTTGGCGCTACAGGGTTGACGGGCAAAACCCTGCTGGATATTTTAGCGCATGCCCCTGAGTCTGTTGATTTAGTTTATCTTACTGCATCCGAAACTTCGGTAGATCAGCATATAAGTTTTCGCAAGCAGGATTTGAAAATTTCTGCAACAAGCATGGATTCACTCAAAGAATCAGTTGATTTGGTCTTTTTTGCTACTTCCACCGATCTGTCTTTGCAGTGGATTCCTCTGGTGAAAGAAAGAGCTCGATGGATTATTGATCTATCCAGTGCCTATCGTATGAATGCAGAAGTGCCTTTGTTGGTACCTGGAATAAATGAGCACGAGCTGAATCAAAATGAAGGCTTGATCGCTAATCCCAATTGCAGTACCATACAACTTCTTCGGGCTTTGCATCCTATCCATCAAGCTTATACTATCAAAAAGATCGTCGTGGCTACCTACCAATCCGTTTCAGGTATGGGTCAGGGCGGTTTGGATCGTATGCAAAAGGAAGAAGAGGGTCTTTTGTTTCCTTCTGAAATTCCTTTACATCGCAATGTCATCCCCTGGATTGGACCTCGCACCAAGGATGAGTTGTGTGATGAAGAACAGAAAATGATTGAGGAAAGTCGCAAGATTTTTTCCTACTCCTCGCTCGAAGTTTACCCCACTACGGTTCGGGTTCCGGTGGCTATCAGTCATGGGGAAGCTGTGTATGTGGAGACCGCTCAAGAGATGCAAGCCAGCGAAGTGATAGATCGATGGAAACAAACCCCCGACTTGCGCTATACCGAAGACTTTACCTGCCCGATTGACTCCAGCGGGAGTAACATGGTTTGGCTGAGTCGTCTGCGTCTTCCTAGTCCTCGGGTGATGCAATTTTGGTGCACTGCAGACAATCTGAGAGTGGGATCTGCCTGGAATGCCTACCGAATTATGAAAGTGTTGAATGATCGGGGCTTGATATGATTCATGCGGATGCAGTAGGCAATACTTTTTTAATAGTGGAGGAAAGGCTTCCTCTAAAAGATCGTTCTGCTTGGATACTTGCTCATCATGTGCAAGAAGATGGGGTGATTTGGGTGGATGAGGATGCAAGTGGTTTTTTCATGGATTATTACAATCGTGATGGATCCCGGGCAAGCCTTTGTGGCAATGGAAGTCGAAGCGTGATCTGCTATCTCTTGCACCAGGGCAGGATCAAAGCTTGCGAGTGGGTGGAGCTCCATACTAACGCTGGAACTCTGCTGGGAATGGCTATTTCCAAGGGTGAAGCCATGGTATCCATGCCTGCCGTGGAATATATTTCTTCGGTTAAATGCCTGGGCTACTCGGGGCATTTGCTGAAGGTGGGAGTACCTCACGCAGTATTTGAAGTTTCGCGGTCTGATATGGAGAGTGCCCCTCTGGAAGCATGTTTTAAGAGCTTGTCCACTCATCCTGCCTTGCCGCAAGGGGCGAATATAAACTTCTTTTCTGTGGAAGATGACAAGGTTTACAATCGAACCTTTGAACGAGGGGTATCGGCAGAAACGCTATCCTGCGGAACCGGGAGCGTTGCGGTGGCCTGGGTGCTTCATTCTCAATCCCAGGAACAGTCGAAGAATTATATGATACAGACGAAAGGGGGGCTCCTGGAAGTCTTAGTGAATGATCGACAATTTTTTTTAAAAGGAAAGGTGGAATTACATGAATTGGTTTAAAGGAACGGGCACGGCTTTGGCTACGCCCTTTATGGAAGATTTTTCAATAGATTTGAGTAGTTTTGATCGCTTGCTTCAAGAACAAAAGAAAGCTCAGATGGATGCGCTCGTTTTGATGGGCACGACGGGGGAGTCTCCGGTGATAAGCTTCGAAGAACGTGCTCAATTGATTCGACGGGCAAAAGAGGTTTTAGGAAATTCGATGCCTCTGATCGTAGGCACAGGCAGTAATAATCCTACAGTGGTGATGGAAAACAATCGTCAAGCCGAAGAGCTGGGTGCAGATGCTATTTTATTGGTCAACCCCTATTACAACAAAAGTACCCAGGAGGGTTTGATTGATTTTTATTCCTATATTGCTGGGCAGACCAAACTTCCGGTGATGTTGTATAATGTGCCTTCCCGCACTGGGATGAACATATTGCCTGAAACGATGGTGCGAATTCATCAGCAGTCCCCCAATGTCTCTGCCATCAAGGAAGCCAGCGGGGATATATCTCAGATTGCTCGTTTGATGTCGCTCAAGCCGTCTTCGCTGGAAGTTTTTTCGGGAAATGACGACCAAACCCTGCCTATTATCGCTCTGGGGGGGCAAGGAGTGGTTTCGGTGGCATCCGATCTGGCACCAGTAGAAATGAAGGCGATGAATGATGAACTCTTGAACGGCGACTGGGCCAAAGGAAGGGCGCAGTTTTTAAGATTCTTTCCTTTGATGAAGGATCTCTTTGTAGAAACCAGCCCCTCTCCCTTAAAGTATGCGCTTTCATGCCGTGGCTGGTGCAGAAATGTCTTGCGCAGACCCTTGGTCAAAGCTTCTGAAAAAACGGAAAAGCTGCTCCGTGCAGATCTGGAAAGTCTGGGTCTCTTATGAACTTTGGTATTATAGGATCGCAGGGGCGTATGGGCAAGGAGCTTCAAGCTTGGTTTGAGGCTCAGGGCCATCAGATAAGCTATCGAAAGGATCTTGAAGAAGAGATCTTGAAGGCAAACCCTGAGTGTCTGATTGATTTTTCCAAGGCAAGCGCTTTGGAAGAGACTCTAATATTGGCGCATCGCTTTTCCTGCCCTCTGGTCTTGGGTACTACCGCTTTGCAAGAAGAGCATTGGGATCTGATACGCCAAGCTTCAAAGGAGTTAGCTATCTTTTATAGTGCTAATTATTCTATGGGGATCCAGCTATTTCATCGGATGCTTCGAGCTATTAAAGATCATATCCAGACCTGGAGTGTGGAGATGCTTGAGATTCATCATTGCCAGAAAAAAGATAAACCCTCGGGGACTGCCCTGGCTTTACAGGAGAGTCTCGGACAAAAGCTGGATATTCATTCGCTCAGAATGGAAGGAGTTCCTGGAGAGCATAGCCTTATCCTGACTCAGGCGGGGGAAGTTTTACGCATCGAGCATCAAGCCTTGTCTCGCACGGTGTTTGCTCAGGGAGCTTTGCTGTGTGCCCTATGGTTGATGAAGCAAAAGCCAGGTTTGTACTCGATGGATGATTATCTGAGCCAGCAAAAAGGAGTATAACCATGGATACTGAAACTATCATTCGCACCATTGCTCAAGCAGTTAAGACGACCCCGGTAAAAGCTTATCTGAAAGGAAGCTTTTCTGAGGAAGATTTGAGTGGCTTTGAGTATTATCGAGGAATGGATTATTGTTTGATATTTGCAGATTGGAAGGAGCTCAAGCCCTGGCTGGAAAAGCAAAGGGACAAGATTTTGCACCAGCGCATTGAATGGGATCGAAAAAATTCAGCCATCCCCATGAAGAATATCCTGGAATGTCACGCGAGAATTGAACCTGGAGCCATTATTCGAGATATGGTGGAGATTGGTGAGAATGCGGTGATTTTGATGGGAGCTATTGTCAATATTGGCGCTGTGATTGGTGCTGAAACCATGCTGGATATGAATGTCGTTGTGGGAGGCAGAGCACAAATTGGGAAGAAATGTCATATTGGTGCAGGATCGGTAATTGCTGGGGTGGTGGAGCCTGCCAGCGCTGTTCCTGTGATTATTGAAGATGAAGTGATGATTGGTGCAAATGCTGTAATTTTGGAAGGCGTGAGAGTTGGAAAAGGCGCGGTGGTAGCTGCGGGAGCAGTGGTCATTCGGGATGTCCCACCTTATACCGTGGTGGCAGGAGTTCCTGCTCGGGAGATCAAGACGGTGGATGCGAAAACTAAGGACAAGACTGCCATTCAATCTGCGCTAAGGAGTTTGGAGTAGCATGGAAACGGTGGTGCAAAAGTATGGAGGTAGCTCTCTGCAGGATAGAGAGCGCTTGGAAAAAGTGGCGGAGAAGATTCTCCGACCCCTGCGAGAGGGAAAAAAAGTTCTCACCGTGGTGTCTGCGATGGGCAAAACTACCCAGCAACTGATTGATTTGTCGCGGTCTGTGACTAATCATCCCCCTCCCAGAGAGCTGGACATGCTACTGACTACTGGCGAGCAGGTATCAGCATCGCTATTATGTATGGTGCTGGCTGAAAAAGGGGTAAAATGCCGATCTTTGAATGCTTTTCAGGCAGGAATTATCACTGACAATGTTCACAACCGCGCAAGGATTAAAACTATTGATAATGAACGATTATTGCGCTGGATCACGGAATATGAGGTGTTGGTGATCACAGGCTTTCAAGGCATTACTGATCAAGGGGATTTGACGACTTTGGGACGAGGAGGATCGGATACTACAGCAGTGGCTCTTGCGGCCTCCCTTGGGAGTTCATGTGAGATTTATAGTGACGTTCCCGGGGTGTTTACCGTGGATCCCAAGCGCTATCCTTCTGCTCGAAAGCTGACGTACATTAGCTATGATGAGATGCTGGAGATGGCAAGGACGGGTTCCAAAGTGCTACATGATCGCTCGGTGGAAATTGCAAAAAAGTTCAAGGTGCTTTTAACTTGTGCTTCGAGTTTTAGTGAGGAGGAGGGGAGTCGCGTGATTGAAGATATTGCTTTGGAAAATTCTTCGCCTGTAACTGGATTGAGCATTTTGGATCATCAGTGGCTGGTGAAAGTGACGACGCAAAGTGCTTCTGCGATTCAAGATATACGCTTGCTTTTTGAGCGGATGGATCTCAATATTGATATGATTGCCTTGTTTCAGAATAAAGGGGAATTTATCGTTTCGTTTACGGTATGGGAAGAGGATTGGGAAAAAGCAGGAGAGAAGTTGAACGCTATTCAGGGGTCTTTGAATATGGCTTCGATGAATATCAAAAACCAGTATAGTAAAATAACCCTGGTGGGTTCACATATGCGCACTTCTGTGGGAGTTGCTTCGACTATTTTCAGTGTGATTCCCCCGGATCGTGTTTTCCTGATTACTACTTCAGAGATCAGCATTTCTCTGCTGGTTCGGACCGAGGAAAGCAACGAGATGATTCACGCCCTGGCAAAGGAGTTTGATCTATGACAGAACTTGTGGAGTGGTATCCCTATTTTCCTATGCGTATTTTACGTACCAAAGGGATATATATGCTTGCGGAGGATGGGAAGCGCTATATGGACACCTTCTCTGGGCTGGGAGTTCAGCTCCTGGGGCATGAGTATGAGCCTGTGATGAGGAAAATGCATCGTAAAATGAGGAGATATACCCATGTGTCCAATTTTTTTAAGGATGAAGACCTGGAGCCATGCGTGGAGGGTTTGATGGAAGCTTCGGGCTTAAGGGGGGGTGTTTTTTTTACCAACTCCGGCACTGAAGCTTGCGAGTGTGCGATGAAGATCGTTAAAAAGCATGCAGTAGCTTCCCGCAGGAAGGTGCTTCATTTTAAGCAGGCTTTTCATGGACGAACCCTGGGAGCCTTATCTATCAATGGTTTTGAGGGATTGACCCGAGCTTTCCAGCCCTTGCTTCCTGATACGGTCGAATTGCCATGGAACGATCCTTTGGCTTTTAATGAATATATGGGCAAATTTGGAGAACAGGTGGTGGCAGTTTTTGTAGAAGTTGTGCAGGGAGCAGGCGGGGTAAGGGTGATGAGCAGGGAGATGATCCAGGCTTTGCAGGAGTGGCGAGAAAAGACAGGTTTTTGGCTGGTGTGTGATGAAATTCAGTCGGGTCTGGGTCGCACGGGAACCATGTTTTCGTATCAGCATGATGCTATGATTCCCGATATGGTGCTTTTGGGCAAAGGACTTGGCGGAGGTTTGCCTCTTGGAGGGGTGATTCTGCATGAAAACCTGAAAGGATGTTTGTTGCCCGGAGACCATGGCTCTACTTTTGCTCCCAATCCTGTGGCTTTAGCTGGATGCAGGGTGCTTATGAACCTACTGCCTGCCTTTCTGCCTTTGGTGCAGGAAAGGAGCGTTGAGGTTCTTCGTTTGATTCAGGAAGAGCTGGGGGCATATATCACAGAGATTCGCGGCAGGGGCTATATGATAGGGATTGAGCTCAACGAAGCTATGCCTTCTTTGCGTATGCATGCCATGAAAGAACAACAGCTCTTGCTAAATGTTTTGCAAGACCGGTTGATACGTTTGCTTCCTCCGCTCAATATTTCGATGGCTCAATGGAAGAAAATGATTCAAGGACTGGCCTTATCGCTTGAGGAGGTTTCAAGGTGTTAGCTCAGGTGGAAGCGCTGGCTTTAAAAGTGGCTACCCCTTTTTATTGCTATGATGAAAGTAAGATTGCTACTCACCTGGCAAAGATGAAGGCTTTTTTTGAAGGCTTGGATGCTTTTCCGGGTTTTGCTATGAAAGCCAACGCTAATCCACATTTGATGAAGCTTTTCCTCGCACAGGGTCTTGGCATGGATGTGATTTCAAAAGGAGAGTTTCTTTCTGCCCGTTGCGCTGGAGCTGATCCAGCTAAAATCATCTGGAATGGAAATATCAAGAGTTTGGACGAGATGAGGTGGATGTGTCGGCAGGGTCTGGGATGGGTGAATGTGGACTCTTTTCAAGAGCTGAGACGATGGAAGAACCTGATGGATGAGGGGAGTGATCGTTTGCCAGGTCTTTTTATTCGTGTTAATCCCGAAATCTCTGCAGACACTCATCCTTCCATAGCCACTGGCTTGGGAGTGCACAAGTTTGGCATTGGTCTGCACGAATTGGCGGAAGTAGTGGCTTTTGCTTGTTTGCATACCTTGCCTTTAAAGGGTTTGCATGTGCATATTGGCTCGCAGATTAGCGATTTCAAGACGCTGGAGAAGGCCTATGCCGTGGTATGCGAGGAGGCAGGAAAGTATGGATTGACGCATGTTAATCTTGGTGGCGGTTGGGGAATACCCTATGCAGAAGGCAGGGAGCTGGATTTGTTGGAATTGCGTCGTGCGGTAGGAGATTTTTTGAAGCCTTTTACTGTCTTTTGTGAGTTGGGCCGCTTTTTAATAGGAGAAGCAGGTTGGTATGTGGTGAGAGTCAGGGAAGTTCGGAAATCTGCAGGGACTTCTTTGGTGATTACTGATGGGGGGATGCATCATTTACTGCGTCCTTCTTTGTATCAGGCAGAGCATGGCTTTTCTGTCTTTGGTCCTGAGAGTGGTGAAAAAAGAAGGATCAAGGTGATGGGAAGGCTATGCGAAAGCGGAGACCTTCTCATCCCTGAAACGATGGCTTGTTTGCCTCAGGAGGATTCGCTGATAGCGATTCACCAGGCGGGGGCTTACGGGTTTTCTATGGCAAGTCATTATAACGGTTTCCCCTTGCCTTCCGAATGGCTTCTTAGGTGCAATGGGGAGTGGCAATGCATTCGTGAGGAGGAGGAAGCAGGCGCTTTTTTGCATGCGGTACCCGGGGGGCTTGAGTGTTAAGCCCTGTGGAGCTTCGTCACTGGATGCAGGCGCACCCTGAGCTGGCTTTTCATGAGCGGGGGGTTACAGACCTGTTGTGCAGGGAGTTGTCTTTTTTGAAAGGCTTGAGTCTGCTCCGACCTTTGGAAACTGGCTTGGTGGCGGTTTACGAGAAGCTTCCAGGAAAACCTTTTACCCTTTTTCGTGCTGATCTGGATGCTCTCCCTGTGAGGGATGAGATAAGTGGAGAGCTTGTGGCAAAGCATGTTTGTGGGCACGATCTTCACACAGCTATCTTGTATGGTTTGATCTTGCGAACCTTGGAGGAAGCTTTTCGGGGCAACATCCTCTTTGTTTTTCAACCCGCAGAAGAGGCTGGGGGAGGGGCTAAAAAACTGCTCGATTCGGGGGTTTTTGATAGTTTCTCTGTGGATTCGGCCTATGCGATGCATGTGTCGGATGCCTTTCCTTTGGGAGTGGTCGCCAGTGCCAGGCCTACGCTTTTTTCTTCTTCGCAGGAGCTGGATTTGCATTGGAGGGGTTGTCAGAGTCATATCACCCAGCCTGAAAAAGGGCGGGATGTTTGGAAAGCTTGTGTGGCTTTGGAGCAGTGGAAGACTTGCTGCTTGGAGGGCAAGGAAGATGGCTTTTTTCTGGGGATTGGACAGGTGGAAGCGGGGACGGTGCGCAATTGCGTTCCTGAGAAAGCAGTGATGCGGATGACTGCCCGAGGGAAAACTACTGAGATTTTACGCAGGGGTCTTGAAAAAGTACAGCAAGCAGTGCGGGAGATTGAGCTTGAGCATGGGGTGGAGGCTACTTTGAGCTATGGCACCTTTTACCCGGCAGTGGAGCAAAATGAGAGCCTGGCTAGGCATTGGATGAAGGAATTTGGCAAGCAAGGGAAAGCAGTAGTTTGCGACCCCGTTTGGGCAGCAGAGGATTTTGGCTACTTTGCACAACGTTTCCCCGCTTGGATGTTTTGGCTGGGCACCCGACTACCCGAGGAGCCAGAGCTGGGCTTGCACCATCGTTCCTTTTGCCCTTCCGACGTCATCATCCCCCTCGGCATCCACCTCCTCTCCCACCTGAGTCAGAGGGACGGGGGTGTTGACTCACTTTCCTCTTCCTGTTAGAATACTACTGTTCATCAAGTTAAACGTGGTATTGAGGTGATGATATGCCAAGAGGGGCAAGGAAGCTTAGTGCAAGTGGGATCTATCATGTGATGGTTCGGGGAATCAATCGACAAGATGTTTTTCTCGATACTGAAGATGTCAAACATTATCTTCACGCTCTTGAAAAAATAAAAAAAGATACGAACTTTTCACTTTATGCCTATTGTTTTATGAGCAATCATGTTCATTTATTGATAAAAGAAGGCGCTATCCCGTTGAGTTTGCTGATGCGACGTCTTGGGAGCAGCTATGTTTTTTGGTACAACCGTAAATATGATCGTATAGGCTACTTGTTCCAGGATCGCTACAAAAGCGAGGGAGTGGAAGACGATTCCTATTTTCTCACTGTGTTGCGCTATATTCATCAAAACCCCATAAAAGCTCGATTAACAAAGAGGATTGAAGCTTATCCATGGAGTAGCTATCCTGGCTATTTGTCAGGGAAGGACTTTACGGATCGCGAAGTGTCATTGGCTATGTTTAACTCTGATCGCAAGAAAGCGAAAAAGGAATTTATCGATTACCATCGACTCATCAATGATGATCACTGTCTGGAAGTAGATGAGAAGCAGCTTCTATCCGACCAGGAAGCTGAGAAAATCATTACTAAGTTGTGTCATATCAAACAATGTTCAGATTTACCAAATTTGAGTAAAGTGCTTGTAATTGAGTATTTAAGACGCTTAAAGGAGATAAACCATCTTTCTGTACGTCAAATAGGACGCTTGACTGGAATTGATAGAAATACCATACAGAGAGCTTAAACGGCTTATCAATTTTAGTCAACACCCCCGTCCCTCTGACTCAAAGCTAGGAGGAGGGTTTTGTTGAAATATTGGTAGACTAGCGAGATGAGCAGTAGGAATACGCCAAAAGCAAAGTAGGAAATGATTTTCCAAAAGGGTTCGAGCCCTGCTAAGTCGAGAAAAACTAGCTTGCCAATTGCTAGAATGGTCAAAGCCAGGCTATACTTTCGGAGAAGGGCATAGGACTTGCTGAACCCATAGATGATCATCAATAAGGCAGTAAGAAGATAGACCAGACTGATGGAAAAATTTTCAAAACCAATATTAAACTGACTAATCAGCGCTTGGGTGAATAGAAGTAAAAAATAGGCACTGAGGACCAGCGGAAGAACTTCAAGTTTGAAATTGCGTTTGGCAATCAAGCTGTTAACGATTTCTTTAAGAGCAAGCAAAGACAGGATACTTACTAACACTAGAATTAAGATTCCCGTCAAATAAGCTATCCTGGGCAAGGATTCCCTGTAAAAGGGCACTGGTTGGTAATACATGTTCAGCCCGAAAAGCCAGATGATTCCAAAGCAGTGCAAGCAAGTTGAAATGACATTTATGAAAGGATCTGAAAGTCTTCGAATACGTTGGAGGATATAGGCAATAATGAAGGTAAGCACAATGCTGATCGAGGCAATAAGGTAGCTTGGATTGTAGAGACTTTGAGAGGACGCCTTGACGAGAAGATTTCCCCATTCCACTCGCACAAAGTAAAGCATAAAAAACCAAGCATTAATGGCGGTGAGATAGGCAAATACTTTTACAGCTAGGGGGTAAAAATTTAAATGCTTTTTGATGCATAGTGAGGTGACTATTGAGATACTGCCAAGGGTGATGGCGAAGTACTTAAAGGTAAAAAGCTTGATTTGAGGATTGTAGTAAAGGTAGGGAAACAGATAAGCAGAAAGGTCAAATAGGACAAAACTGCCCAAACAAAGGAGATAGGCAATACTACCAAACCATGTAAAGTTCTTTTTTTCTTTCAAAATGCCGTAATTTGCCAGCACCACCCCTTCCACCAGCCACCCAAGGGATAGCCAGGTTTTATCGTATTGATAAGGGATGAAGAGTAAGACAAAGGAAAAACAGGTGAGATAAAAAAGTTCTCGCATTAGCTTTTCCTGGGGCATTTTTTGTTTCAGCAGATAGGCAAGCGCAAAGTAGATCAAGGCGAAACAAATGGCCATCATCCCGTTGTAAGCTGTGAGATTCAATCTGAAGAAAGTTATGTTGAGCAATATGGTGCTTAGAAGGGTGTTGCTTGCAATGAGGATCAGATCGTGAGTCGAGCATAGCACCTTTTTTCTGTAGCTGGTGGCAAGCGGGATGAGGGTGTAGAGCATGAATACTGAAAAAAGGTATGCGAGAAGGATAAAATCAGTCATGCTAAAGGCTTGGAGATAGCTTCTCCCTGAAAGGATCAGTCCCATCAGGTAGATATTGGCTAAAAAGTTGAACATGAAGCCTACATAGTTGCTTGCATGCCATTTTCGATGAGTTGAGATGGAGAGCAGGAATAAATGAAGGAAAAAGAAATAGATCATCAGCAGGAAGGGTGGCATTCTTGGATCACTAATGGTGACGATAGGAAGATACCCTCCTATCAAAGCAAAAATTGCAATGGTTTGAGCCTGGTACCTGATCGAAAGAATAAAGGCAAGTATCGTAATGAGGACGCATAGATAGAGGGCGGTTTCAATAGGAAGAATTTTTAAACTCAGATAGCTCATGGAAGTGGCTACATATAGGATAGCAACTCCTCCTCCGGTAAGCGCTATGGAAAAAATGGTTGAAGTTTTGCGATTGAGCCATTCTCCGACAAAAAGAAGGAAGCAGGCGATGGCATAGATGATTACTCCTTTGGCAATAGGACCCAGCATGATGTAGCCATGGCGAGACAGAGCAATGACTGCAATTATTAGAAAGAGAATTCCTAGTTTGCTCATAAGATTCAAGCCAATCAGCGATTCCAGATTATTTTTTTTCAGGCTGGCAGTGAGTTCAGCTTCACTGAGTTTTTCTTGTTTTAACTTAGAATATTCATCTTCCTGTTGTTTTGAGAATTGTGAGGATTGTCTTAAAAAATCTTCTTGTGCTTGACCAACAAGGGTTTTGACTTTAATTCTAAGCGATTCCAAGTCCTTGAAAATCTTAGTTTCAGAAGATACTTTGTTTTTTTTCAGCTGATCGCATAGCTCATTAATCTTGATTTCACTTCTTTTTTCAAATGCTTTTAAGCGATTCAATTCGCCCTGACTTTGCGAGGTAAAATAGAGATCAGAGCGTTTCTTGACAGCAGAGAGCAAGGTCATTTTTTCGTTGTAGATTTGTTCGTATAAGGCGTTTTTTAGTTTTTGATTTTCGTCTGCAAGGATTTCCTTGCTGCTTTTTTCTAGTTCAAGGGCTGTTCTGGTTTGGTCTAAATCCTCTTTTATCCTTTTATTTTCGTTTACCAGGTCATGTGTTTCCAGTGCCTGGACTTCGGTTTCCAGGTCGGATACCAGCTTTTTCTGATGCCTTAAAATGCTTTTTATTGGATCAGTCAATGACATAAAAAACACCTCCAAGAGGCTCCATTAATTTAGATAAACAAATATATGGTAATACAAAGTAAAAAAAAATCCAGCAATAGTTTTAGGATTTTGATCAATCTCCCAAGCCATGGCTGCTATGGTACAATGATAAAAATATATTGGGGGAGGAAATGGATGAGTAAATTTCATATGGCCAAACAGGAGCGTGAGATTACGGATGATGCTTTAAAGCTGGAGATACTGAAAAAAGGGAAGTATATGGTGCTGGCGCTTTGCAAGGAAAATCAGCCCTATGCGGTAAGTTTGAGCTATGGTTATGACGCTCTTCGCCATGCTGTCTATTTCCATTGTGCCGAGAAGGGGATGAAAATGGACTATATCCTGGGCAATCCTCAGGTATGTGCGACGGTGGTTGAAGATCATGGCTATGTCTTGGATGACTGCACTCAAAATTATCGCTCTCTGATCCTTTGGGGTAAAATCTGCAAGGTTGAAGAAAGCGAAGAGAAGAAACAAGCTTTTAAGGTGATGTTTAGACATTTGGAAGGTGAAAATGAGGCTATGAGTGCCCGAATGTTGAATGAGGAGGATGCTGTGCTTGGAGTAGGGGTGCTAAGATTAGACATAGAGCAGATTGATGCTAAAGCGAATGTTTAGTATGATATACATCAAATCTTGTATTGATGAGTGTTTAAGGCTGTGAGTCAACACCCCCGTCCCTCTCGTACAATAGCTACCAAAAGCTATGGGCTTTACCCTTAAGGGAGTAGAATCATAGCGTAAACTATCATAAAGGGTAGGTGAGGAGTGCGTTAGTTTGGGTAGATCGTCGTCCCCAGTAAGCGATGCCGTTGCATCAGCTTGTGAGTCAGATGGATCGCCCTTTCTAAGTTTGAATAGTATCATAAGCGGAAGTTAAGCCTTCCAGCTTGAGCTATTACGAGGGTAAACGTCAAAGAAAGGG
>Ga0208041_1001101_pt1 | contig 19436 bp, 19 predicted proteins | sample AD_SCU002_MetaG_FD_184453 | JGI IMG/M metagenome (GOLD analysis project Ga0208041, IMG submission 184453) | Active sludge microbial communities of municipal wastewater-treating anaerobic digesters from China - AD_SCU002_MetaG (SPAdes) (version 2) | ecosystem: Engineered > Bioreactor > Anaerobic...
TAAAATACTTTATATTGTTTCGACCCTAAAAAAATGCGGCCCTGTATTTGTTTTGAGAAATATTATGAGGAACATCAATAGATCGGATTTCCAACCCATGATTCTTACATTATCCCCGGAAACTAAATCATCAACGATCGGGGATTTCTTTGAATCAATGATCGGCGTCCACTCGCTTTCAATGGGGAGAATCGAAGGCATAACTACAGGGATAAATAAGGTGAGGAATATAGTTGGGGAAATGAAACCCGATATTGTCCACACACACGGACTTCGAGCGGACTATTTGTCTGTGAAGTATCTTGGAGAACTTACCTGTATTTCGACAATTCATAATAACCCTTCATTAGACTATGTGATGACATATGGGTTGTTTCAAGGAAATTTGTTAGCTAAGTGGCACTTGGAATTAATTCGCAAAATGCAGAATCCCGTTTTCTGCTCAAAAAGTAATTATGATCTTTTAAGAGGCTTAAATTTGAATAGCACTTATATCCAAAATGGTGTTGACGATGCTACGTTTAAGCCCTTGGAAAAGGATGCTAAATTACTCGCAAAAGAAAAGTTGGGTTTCTCTCGACAGGACATTATTATTCTTTCTGTAGGCCATTTAAGTCCACTGAAGAGACCTGAAACATTGATAAGAGGCTTCAGAAACTTGAACTTGCCACATAATTTCAAATTGGTTTTTTTGGGTCATGGCCCCTTAATGGACAAATGCCTGGGACTGGTAAAGGGCGAAAAGAATATTATTTTAAAGGGGCAAGTGGACAATGTAAGTGACTATTCGGCTGCTTCGGATATTTTTGTCTCCGCTTCTAGAGCGGAGGGTTTACCCAACACTGTTTTAGAAGCGATGGCATGTGGTCTTCCTGTTATCTTATCGGATATCACCCCCCACAAAGAGATAATTGAGAAAAACTCTTCCGCAGGAATGTGTTTTAAAACGGAAAGTGTTGATGATTTTTCAGAGAAACTTGCCTTGATATTAAAAAGTGACCTACAAGTAATGGGAGCTGCTGCCAAGTGTGTAATAAATGAATACTTCACCGCAAAATTCATGGCAGAAAAGTACCAAGTCCTTTATAAAGAACTCTTCAGCTCAAAGCGAGGAATTAACAATTGAATGTACTCGTTAAACGATAAGGTGGGTAGTGCATGTTTTTTTTGACAAAAGCCTTCGTCCTTTTTTTCCCAATGAACATAGGTTTGCAATTTGGTGGGCATAATTTTTTCCTCTACAGAATAATTGCGTTAGTATTTATTTTCTTGTATTTTTTTAGGGATATGGGGAAAATTAAGATTCCGATAAGCCCTGTAATTTGGAGTGTTTTTGGAGCAGTCTTCTTTTCGATTTTCCGGATTTTTTCCGGATATTTTGATCCCAAGTTGCTGAATTTTTTGTTGAGTGTCGCTTTCGCTTATTGTTTTGCCCGATATATTACAGGACTTCCAAAAGAGAAAGCAACAAGATTACTTCCGTTCCTAAGCAAGTGCTCTATTATCAACGATTTCTTAGCTTTGGTAATCTACGTTGTTGGTCTGAAAATGGGTGTATCTCTCTTGGGAATGATGCACCTGGATGTCAATCCTAATTATTTCGGCTACTTGAGACTTGCTGGTCTTTGGGGTGACCCAAACTACTTTGCCCTATTTGCTATTGTGTTTAGCGTTTTCAATCTATATAACATTTCCAACTCACCCAAAAAGATCTTCAGATTTGCCTATTTGTTAAATTGTCTTACGATAGTTTTGACCTTTTCTAGAAGTGGTTGGTTGATCTTCTTGCTATTGAACATGACAAGTTTTTCCTTTTGGAAAAAAACTCGAAACATTATCCTTTTCACGATTCTTGTTATTTCTCTGGTCACCATTTTTGTGCCCATAGCAAGAGAATCCATTGACCAGAGATTGGGATCAACCTACAAAACCCTGGGCACTTCGAGTTCCAGGGAAGTTCTATGGCTAGAGTCTTTAGCAAAGTTTTTTTCTGTTGATGACTTTTCTGAAACTGGGCATTTCGAAAAATGGGCTATCGGTACCGGAGTTGGTAGTCAATATTTTTTGCTTGAGAGGGAATATGGTGTACCTAAAGTACCTCACAACACCTATATTGATTTCCTGATTGAACATGGATTTGTTGGTATCTTTTTTATTTTTATGCCGTTGTTGAGCCTGATTTCTGTTAGGAGATATAAAAACAGAGAAGCGAAAATAACAGGAGTATTATTGTTGATTGCGATTGGAGGCATGGGAATGTTTTTATCATTCTCAGCCTCTCCTTTGCCTTTTATTTTTTACTTTTTGTCTTTCAACTACCCTCCTAAAACAGCTAAATGTAAAGCTATCGGCGAAAGAACCCTTGCCCCGGAATTATGAGGTTTTCTCCTTTATGTTTTAAACCTTAAATCAGCAAAAAATTTTGCGAGGGGCTGTTCCCATTTTGAACATTTTATTTGTATCGTATTTCTTCCCTCCATTTAATACTATCGGTGCAGTCAGGGTGGGGAAATTTGCAAAATTCCTTGTTAAACAGAATCATGATATCAGGGTTGTTTCCGCCCGCAAACAGCCATTGCCGGATAATTTGCCCCTTGAGATCAATACAAAAATAGTTAGCTATTCCCCTTGGATTGATGTTAATGGCCCCCGGAATTTTTTTCTAGGGAAGAAAAAGGCAGGAATCAATACAATCTTGGATGGTAATAGAAAAAAACTAAAACACAGAATAATAAGTAAAGCCAAGGAATTCTACAATTCGATGTTCCATTTTCCGGATCCCCAAATAGGTTGGTACCCATACGCTCTATCCGGAGGAAGAAAATTACTTCAGGACTGGAAACCTGACATTATTTTCGCAAGTGCTATGCCATACACTTCTCTTCTTGTCGCCAATCGTCTATCCAAAGAATTCCAGATCCCATGGGTTGCCGAATTCCGAGATTTGTGGGTTGATAACCATTACCGGGAATATGGTCCTCTTAGAAATTTCATAGACACCAAAATTGAAAAAAGTACTTTGCAGAGCGCTTCTGGTCTGGTCACCGTATCTGAACCTGCAGCTGAAATTCTTAGATCAAAATATACTCAGCCTTGCGTAGTTATTCCGAACGGTTTCGACCCGGACGATTACGACAGTAATGCCAAACCTTCAGATGAAGCTTCATTGAAGATCGTCTATACAGGAAGCTTGTATCGAGGGAAACGAGATCCATCGAACCTTTTCAAGGCCATTGATTTGCTTGGGAAAGACAGAGGCAACGTAGACGTCCATTTTTACGGCCCTAACCTGGGCCTTGTAGGAGACTTGGCCAAGAAATACGGATGCGAAGCTAACGTACAAGTTCACGATCCTATTCCTTATCTGGAATCACTTCGGGTACAACAGCAGGCAGATATCCTGCTACTTCTTTTATGGGACAATCCTGAAGAAAAAGGGGTTTTTACAGGGAAAGTTTTCGAATATCTCGGGGCAAGACGCCCAATACTGATAATTGGACCTGAAGATAACGTGGCGTCCCAGACAATCATCGAGCGCAGGGCAGGGATTGTTGCCACCGATCCAGAAGCCATTGCGGGGCATCTAAAAATATGGATTGAGAACAAGAAAAAAGGGATCCCCATTGAAAGCCCTCCTGAAGAAGCAACGAAAGGATTCACAAGGGAAGAACAGGCAAGAAAACTTGCGGAATTTCTCGAAAGTATCGTATTAGAAAGCAGGGATAAACAATGAAAACCCTTTCTATCATCGGCGCACGTCCACAATTTATCAAGGAAGCTGTTGTCGGCTCTGCAATTAGAGATGCTGGGATAGAAGAGATCCTTGTCAATACGGGGCAGCATTACGATGCCAACATGTCGGATGTTTTTATTGAAGGCCTCTCGATCAAGGAACCCGACTACAACCTGGGGGTGGGATCGGGAACCCATGCATTGCAAACCGCTACGACCATGATCCGCTTGGAAGAGATCATTATGAAAGAAGCCCCGGAGATTGTTCTTGTTTACGGAGACACCAACGCCACTGTTGCGGGAGCTCTTGTGGCTGCGAAGCTCAAGATTCCCGTAGCCCACGTGGAGGCGGGTCTTCGGCAGCACCCAAAGGATATGCCCGAAGAGATCAACCGAGTCGTGACGGACCATGTTTCCACTCTTCTATTCTGTCCTACCCAAAAGGCAGTCGATAATCTGAAAAAGGAAGGAATTACCGAAGGGGTGCATTTCGTCGGTGACGTAATGTATGACCTGTTCCTTAAGATGAAGCCCCAGCTGGATGTTTTTGGAACTCTGGCCCGCTTTGGCCTCCAGGATAAAGGTTATATCCTAGCCACCCTTCACAGGGATTTCAACACCGACAACTCGGAAAGGTTGCGCTCGATCCTTTCGGCCCTGAAAGATATATCAAAAGAAATGCCTGTTGTTCTTCCACTGCATCCCCGGACAAGAAAAGCAATCGAGATGAACGGGTTTGAGAAACTGACCAGTCATATTCACTTGGTTGAGCCGCTCCCCTACCATGACATGATGTCGCTCCTTATCGGTTCAAGGATGGCAATTACCGACAGCGGAGGCCTACAGAAAGAGGCCTATTTCGCAGGTGTGCCGGCCCTGGTAATGATGCCTGATACAGGCTGGATCGAACTGGTTGAAGCCGGTTGGAATGTTCTGGTTGATGCCGACAAGGAAAAGATAGTTAATATGGCACTGAATCATGAACCTTCATTTACAAAAAAGCCGGAAGGTCTTTACGGAGACGGGAAAGCCGGTGAAAAGATCGCAGGAATATTGAAAAACTTCAGGCTTTAATCAGGCTTTCGAAAAGTCCTCAATCACTCTCTGATTGGAAGATCCTGTTGTGTTGTGCTAGAGAAAACTAAATTCACCTCAACACTAACACTTATGTCATTTCACCCCAAATTGGACCGAATACTCAATAATCGGCTTTTTTTACGATAGTATAATAGGCAATGAGGAAATAAAGGGCCGAAGAAAAAATTAATAAGATCAGTTGTAAGAGGAAAGGCATTTTAAACAGAAATGATAACAAGAGGGGGATAATAAGGCCCAAACTCAAAAAAACTTTTTTTAATGGCTTGAAAAAAATTTCTCTTTTGCTGCTCCCAGTTTTTTGAAGAAGGATGAAGAGTTTGACTATATATACGGAAAGACCAACAAAGCTGAACAAACCGACAGCCCAATAAGCACCCCCAAATATTCCGCCTATTACAATTACAGTTATTCTCAATATGTTTTGAATAATCTCTATAAGAAACCGAGTTCCCTGGATATCCGCAACCAAGAACAAAACATCCATTGGCGAACAGGCAAAGTTAAAGGCAACCCATGGACCAATTATTTGAGCAAAATAACCAGCTTCTATCCATGCTTCGCCAAGGAAAAAAGAAAAAATCATGGGTGCAAACAAAGACAGAATTAAAATGGGGAACAAACCTAACTGGAATAGTATGGAATAAGCTCTAAGGGATACTTCTTTTATTGTCCCCTCATAACGGGCCACACTTGCTTTTTGCACGAAAACCTGCCCGATCGCTTGCCCAACAAAAACTGACGGTATCAATAAAAGGCTTTGAGCCATCGCAAACAACCCTGCCACCTTGGGATTAAAAAAAACCACCAAAAGAATCGGCATGATCTGTGTCCCCATTGTATTCAATATTCCTGACCATGTTTCAAAAATGGGGAACTTCCGGTAACGGGAGGCAACCCGTTTAATATCCTCTTTTAGTGGTTTGGGTATACCCTTTTTTTTAATGATCGACCTGACGAGGGTCGTTATACCCCCAGCCTTAGAAACAATACTACCTAAAAGAAGTCCGAGAGGTTTCAGCCCAAGCAATCCCAGAATAACTTTTGTAAGGATCCCGCTGACACTCTGGGTTACCCGGGTTTTTGCAATTGCCTGGAACAACTTCTCCCGGATCGCCCACTGGGTGAGGGCTAAATAAGCCCCCATGCCTGCAACGCCAACCGGAATAAGGTAGCGGTAAGGGATCAAAACCTCCATGGATATCTTTGACAAAATCGTTTTCCCTAAAACCAGAATTGCAATGCTTATGAAAACCACGAAAACTGCCTGGAGGAGGAAACTGAGAACAACAAGTGCTTTTGCATAACGGTCTTGTTTCGGCAAGGGAATGGCAAGGTGGTAACGGAACCCCGAAAGTTCCGTAAGAATAGCTGTGACAGAGGCGAATACCGCCATAACGCCAAAATCAGCTGGCGAGTATATGCGGGAAATAATCGGCATAACAGCTATACCCAATCCCTGGGCAACAGCTGTTCCTCCGGCGAGGATCGAAACGTGGCGCATGGCGGACCCTTTCGGAAGAAGGCGATTCAGAAAGTTGCTGATGGATTCCAAAAACTGACCTCCTTAAGAAACCGTGAGACAAAAACAGAAAAAACTTAAACTTTGCGCCACAGACGAAGTGCCCCAAGCGCAGCGCCAGGGTAGGACACAGAGAAACACAGAAAAACTATCTTTTTTGTGAAAAACAAAACCCAGACCCAAAATCCAAATTTTTTTCACCGCAGAGAGCGCAGAGGGTGGGGCCGCAGAGAAATACAAAAACATATCAATGGTTAGAACCAAAACCAAACATAAACCCATTTGTCACCACGCAGCGCCGCAGACAAAGTACCTCAAGCGGAGCGAAAGGGAAGAAGTGCAATAGAGAGAAGTCATTTTTTCTGTATATGCCAATTCGGAAACATTTGTTCGCTTTGGGTTAAAACCCAAAAAAGCCTTTGGTCCTCTCTGCGTAACTACCCTACGCTGGCGGTGCGCCATCTAGGGCACTGCGTCTGCTGTCCTCCGCGGTGAATAGTTTTTGATCCTACCTGGGCATGGCCCCAGGCTTTACCTGCCCACCCGAAAGGGCCGACTGGTACGCCGCCTCGATAATCTCCACCGTCTTACGGCCTTCCCGGCCACTAACTATCTCTTCCGCCCCGTTTTCCAGCACGTCCAGGCAGTGGCGATAGAAATCAAGGTGTCCGAATCCGTAGACGCTGCCCGTTTCATAACTGATATTTTTGACTTCTTCATCCATGGGGTGCAAGTCCTCGAACTGCCACTGTTCTATTTTGTTGAGGGCCACGCCCCCGATACGGACGGTGCCCTTCTCGCCAAGCACGGTGATGCTGCCCTCCAGGTTCTTCGGGTAGGTCAACACGGTGACGTTGATGCTGCCCAGGGCCCCGCTTCGGAAACGGAGGTTCACCACTATTGTGTCCTCTGCCTCGATCCTGCGGGCAAGGGTGCCGCTAAAGGCCTGTACTAATTCCACCGCACCGCCGAACCACTGCACGAGGTCCACGTAATGGGATGCCTGGTTTGAAAGGCAGCCCCCGTCAAGGGCCCAGGTCCCGCGCCACGGTGCCATGTTGTAGTAATCCTGGGGGCGAGTCCAGAAGACATTGGAGGCGATCATGTAGACCTGGCCGAACCTTCCCGCATCTAGTGCTTTTCTAAGCAGTTGTACCGTGCGGTTGAAGCGGTTCTGCTTGACGACGAAATACTTGACCCCTGCCTCGTCACAGGCCTGAATGGCTTTATCAACGTCGGCGGTTTTGGTCCCGGCGGGTTTTTCGGACAGAGCATGCTTGCCGGCTCTGGCGGCCTGGATGACATGCTCGGGGTGAAGGCCCGAAGGGGTGCAGATGGATACAAGGTCGATATCGTCCCTCTTTAGCATTTCGGCATAGTCGGTGAAGGGAACGCAGCCGGGGCCAAAAGAATCGGCGGCAGCTTTTGCACGGTCAGGAAGAATGTCGCAGGTTGCGACCAGGGTGGCAAGGCCTTCGGAATGGAGGGCCTTGATGGAGTCGATATGGTTTTTGCTGATTCGCCCACAGCCGAGGAGACCTATTCGGATCATGAGAACCTCCTAAAGATTAACCACAGAGGGTTGTATTGTTAAAAACCTTAAACCTAAAGACTTTCTCACCGCAGACAAGGTGACCTAGCCGGCATTCTGTCGGCGTAGGTTAGGTCGCAGACGCGTGCCCCGAGCGTAGCGAAAGGGTAGGGCCGCAGAGAAAGACAAAAACGTATTATAGATAGAACCAAAGACAAAACCAGAACCCAAACCTTTATCACCGCAGACAAGGTGACCTAGCCGGCATTCTGTCGGCGTAGGTTAGGTCGCAGAGGGCCGCAGAGAAAGACAAAAAGGTATTATGGGTTGAACCAAAGACTAAACCAAGTCAATGTATGGTTTAAAAAGCTTGGTTCCTGTCAGCTTTGCTATTTATGAATCTTTGGATACCTTCCTTGATCCTGAGGGTGTTGAAGACAACAGGACCACAGGCGACACAGAATCTCAGGAAAGGTTGAATTAATTTTCTATCCGTGCTATCATGTATTTGCAGGTAAGCGCGAGATAAAACTCAGGCCGTCTAAAGATGGCAGCCCAAAGCGGGTGGATTCTGAGTCTCGGGACCTGCAATTTTTATTTGGAATGGACATTCTCAGGAATCCATTTATATTTAATATCATTGAGAACTTCCTCATCCTTAAGGGGCCATAATTTCAAACCATAACCTAACAGTTTCCCCTGGTGCTTGTACATCCCTCTTAAAAGGATTGACATGTATTTATCCTCGGTAAAACCATAATCCGTCTTGTTCAAAGCGTAAAAGGCAGAAGTAGCAATAGCATCTGCAACTTGAAGTCCCATTCTTTGTGAAGAACTGTACGCTTTTATCTGGTCTTCTTTGATTTTGCTCCACTCAATGCGAATATCCTCACAGGCACTTTGTTCATGAAGTTTTTTCAGATAGCAACGGAGTTCCTCGTATGAAAGGTTCTTCCTCTTGGAAAAGATCAGATCAATACTACCGTCACCCTCGTGTTTCCTGGGATCAAATGAATCTCTACAAAACCAACTGACTCTTTCGAGGAGGAATCGGCACACGTAAAAATAAAGCCGGTTCTTTGCCCTGAAGGTCTCTTGTGAGGTAAGGCTTGGTTTATGTACTGCAATCGTTACGCTTCGGACTTGTGCTGACGCTATTTTTTCGACGTAAGGCACTCTTTTTTCATGTGTAAGTTTTCTAAAATGTATCTCCTGAGTTGGTCCGTATTTAAACAGTTCCCTCATAGGTTTAATAATCCCAGTTAGAGTATCAAGATCCTTAACGGACCGGGTTATTGCCGCAGAAATAATGAACCATTCCGGGGTTCGTTTTTCGAAATCAAACCCTTCGTCACCCGATTCATCTATATAGACACAGAAAGAAGATTTACTCACTTCGATCTCTCCCTTCAAAAATCTAATTCCCACAGACCCAAGAAAAAGAACAATGTTGATAATAACTTTTCTGTCGCATTTTTCAGAAAAAATCTTTTTCAACGTAAAAACCCTTTTACTACGCTCTCGATGAGAATAAAACCTTGGAGATTGAAGGCAAACAACGATAGACAGAAGATTAAATGCTTGGGCTAAAACCCCAAAAGGAGTTTTGAGTGTCTATCTCCCTTGCTCTCCTACCCCATCACTATGTTCGGGGTACTTCGTCTAGGTTATCTTTGGTGTGAGCTCAAGTAAATCGCCTTTGGGTTTTTGCTCCTACAATACAAAAAGGCCTTTCTCTATAACCCCCCCCGCAGAAACTCCGGGGTCTTGCCTGCGCACTAACCTACGCCGACAGCATGCCGGCTAGGTCAGAGCGAAGCCTGCCGAGGTAATCTAACGAGGTGCCTTGTCTGTGGTGCACAAGTTTTAGCCTTGGCCCCGACTTTTGCCTCTCACAAAAGAAAGTCCCTTTCTGTTTGCCCTCCTCTGCGTACTCTGCGGTGCAAAAGTTTTTGGGTTTGTTCTTGCTCCTCACAACAATATTTCTCGTTCTTCTCTGTGATGAGAGGTCCTGGATCTAAAGAAGAACGATGTTGGGCGAGGGATCTCCCTTAATCACATTCTTTGTATCGAAGATCAGGGGGGCGTGCTGGCGGACAAGGTCGTAATCCACATTCCTCGTGTGGGCCGTGGTTATGACCACCGCATCGCAGCCCTTGAGGAAGCCCGGCTCAAGCGCCACCGAAGGGGTGTGAAGCCCTTTCCTTTTGACTATCGGGCAATAGGGATCGTGATAGAGTACTTCAGCCCCCTTTTTCTCGAGTTTGTTCCAGACCCTGAGCGCCGGAGATTCGCGAAGATCCTCTATATCGCCCTTGTAGGCGACGCCCAGCAAAAGCACACGACTCCCCTTGAGGGGTTTTCCCCGCTCATTGAGAAGGTCCTGCAGCCTGCGGACGACGTAGGCGGGCATTTCGTCGTTGATGTCTCCGGCCATCTCGATGAGCCGGGTGTGGTAATTCACCGCCCTGGCCTTGTAGGTCAGGTAGTAGGGGTCTATGGGAATGCAGTGTCCTCCGACTCCTGGACCGGGATAAAATGGCACGAACCCGAAGGGCTTGGTGGCCGCCGCTGCGATGACCTCCCAGACGTTGATTCCCAGTTTGTCACAGATCATGGCCATCTCGTTCGCCAGGGCGCAGTTGACTATCCGGAAAGTGTTCTCCAGGATCTTGGTCATCTCCGCTTCCTTGGGGCTGGAAACGGAAAAGACAGGGGCATCGAGAACGGCCTCGTAAAGGGCTTTTGCGTGGCGGGTGCATTCTGGCGTGCAGCCACCTACCACCTTGGGTGTGTTCTTGGTCTTGAAGCGAAGGTTTCCGGGATCGACCCTTTCAGGGGAGAAGGCAAGGAAAAGGTCCTTTCCTATGACGAAGCCCTCCTGTTCGAAGAGGGGCTTGAGGATCTCCTCGGTTGTGCCCGGGTAGGTGGTGGACTCAAGTACCACGAACATTTCCTTATGGGCGTGGGTGGCGACCTCGAGGGCCGAATTCTTTACGTAGGAGAGGTCGGGCTGCTTGAAGCGGTCCAGCGGGGTCGGAACGCAGATGGCTACCACGTCGCATTCGGATATGCGGCTGAAGTCCGAAGAGGCTGAGAGTTTGCCTTCTTTGACAAGGCTTTCCAGCTCTTCGGGAACCACGTCTCCGATGTAGTTTTCACCCCGGTTGACCTGGCCGACCTTGTCGGGCTGGATGTCGAAGCCCAGGACGGTGAACCCGGCCTTGGCCTTTTCCACGGCGAGGGGCAGGCCCACGTAGCCGAGACCGATAACGCCGATGCGGGCGGACCTGGATTCAATTTTTTCAAAAATATCCATAAAAAAGACTCCTTTATCCACAGATTACGCAGATCAGCACAGATGAGTTCAAATATTTTAGAAAACCTATAATAAAACTTTTTCACCGCAGAAGGCCACAGACGAAGTACCCCGAACTTAGTGATGGTGTAGAAATACAAAGACATTTATTGTGAAAACCCACTTCCGAGACATCATCACCGCAGAGGACGCAGAGGAACACAGAGAAAACCTTTTTTATGTGTAAAAACCCAGACCATTCTGACGTAGAGGTCGCAGACAAGTTGCCCGGACCGAAGCGACAGTGTAGGATCGCAGAGAAAGATAAAAACATATCCATGGTTAGAACTAAAATCAAATTAAAGACTGAACATAAACCTTTTTGACTGTAAAAATAGCAAAGAAAGACAAAACCATTATTTTGTTTCAAGCAGGTCCAATTCCCTAAAACAAAGACCCTTAAATGAAAAATTGGCTTTGTGTCGCTGTTTTTGGTTTTAATCCAAAAAATCTTTTGGTTCCCTCTGCGTAACTCTGCGTCCTCTGTGGTGAGAAGGGTTTGGCCCTGGGTCTGGGTTTAGGTTCTCCCAAAGAAAGTCTTCTCTGCGGTGAAAGGCTATTTATCGAAAAAGACCTGGTTCTCGATCAATTGCTCCTCAGGGACGGGGCGAAGCACCTTGGCCGGGCTGCCCACAACGATCATCCGGGGAGGCACGTCCTTCGTAACAACGCTTCCTGCCGCTACGACGGCATCCTCCCCTATCACCAGGTTGGGGAGGATGGTGGCGTTTGCACCGATGCGGGCACCCCTCTTCAGGGTCGGTCCGCCGAAGTTCTTCTTCCGCTCTTCCGTCCGCCCCAGGAAGTTGTCGTTGGTAAAGGCCACGCAGGGCGCAATGAAGCAGTAATCCTCAATGGTAGAAAAAGCCGTGATGTAGGCCTCGGTCTCGATCTTGCACTTGCGGCCGATGGTAACCTTGTTTTCCACGGTTGCCCCGCGGCCTATGATGGAATATTCGCCGATCTTTACGTCTTCCCGTACCGTTGCCAGGTCGCCGAAGAAGACCATGTCCCCTATCTCGGCCCCAACATAGAGGATACACCCAGCACCGACGGTAACGGCCTTGCCAAGGACAAGGGGGGGGTATACTTTCGGGTCGCCAGTCGTGGCGGAAAGGCTCGCCTTACCAGGAAGTTTACCCAGGATGGCCCCATCGTTGATGACGCAACCTTCATCTATTCGGACACCGTTTCGAATGACGACGTGATGCCCGACGGTCACGTTGTCGCCTATGACCACATCGTCCTCGACAACCGCGTATTCGCCGAATTTGACGTTGGCGCCGATATTGGCTTTTGAGGAGATGGACATAATGGACCTCCTTGTTCGTGAATCGTAAGGGCAGAAACAACCCAAAAAGCAAGGCAAACACAAGATTGCACCACAGTGGACGCAGAGTGGAGCAAGGGAGAGGAAAGCCAGAATCTTTTTGTGGGCTAAAACTCCTCACGCGTCACAAGTTGCTAGTTACCTATTCTATTTATGAGTAATTTTATTGCTCGTAAACACCATTGTCAAATTGTTAATTTGGGGAGCAGGGAACGGTAAACTGGGAATAGTAAACAGTGAACCAGATCCCTACACGAAAAAGAAGTCGAGCACTTCGTCACCCTTCGGGTTTGGAATGACAGCAAGTCCGATTCCCGATTTATGAGTTACGCTACCTCCCATGCCTATTTTTGTGCCACTGCCAAGCGGTGGAGACGATCTCTTCGATGCCAGGGAAGTTGCGCTGCCAGCCCAGGTTTTTTTCAGCCTTTTTTGACGATGCCACGAGCACTGCTGGATCACCAGGACGGCGGCCGGAGAATTCCACCGGGATGGGATGTCCGGTTACTTTGCGGACCGAGTCGATGATCTCAAGGACCGAGAAGCCTTTTCCGTTACCGAGGTTAAATGCTTCGCATCCGGCAACACCGGCCTCCAGCATTTCTATGGCTTTTACGTGAGCCATGGCAAGGTCAGTTACGTGAACGTAGTCTCGGACGCAGGTTCCGTCCGGCGTGCGATAGTCGTTGCCGAATATCTGAAGTTTTTCTCTTTTGCCAAGGGCAACATCGAGGGCTAAGGGTATGAGGTGGGTCTCCGGTGTGTGGTCCTCCCCAACCTCACCCGAGGGGTCGGCCCCAGCGGCGTTGAAGTACCTGAGGGAGGTGCTGCAAAGTCCCATTGCCCGGTGGAGGTTCCTGAGCATGGATTCTATAAAGAGTTTGGTATCTCCGTAGACGTTGGTCGGCTTCAGCGCCGCGTCCTCATATATGGGGGTGGTTTCGGGCTCGCCATAGACGGCCGCCGTTGAGGAGAAGACCATGCGCTTTACACCATGCTCCTCCATTGCCGTTAGCAGGTTTATGGTCCCGACTACGTTGTTTCGGTAGTAGTCCATTGGCATTGCCATTGATTCGCCCACAAGGCTTTTTGCCGCGAAGTGAAGCACTCCATCAATGGAATATCGCGTGAAGACTTCCCTGACCCGGGAGAGGTTTTTGAGGTCGCCTTCTTCGAAGGGGGCATCGCCGGCAAGGTCCCGGTGTCCTTTGCTGAGGTCGTCAAAGATGAGGGTTTCTCGCCCCCGACGCCTTAGTTCCAGCGCGACATGGCTTCCAATATATCCTGCACCGCCTGTGACAAGAAGCATTTATTGAACACCATCCTTTCAATATTGTCCTAAGCTGCCTCGTCCATTTTTGTCGTAATTTTTCATGAAATTACTCGCTTTGCCTGGAGACCAGGTGAACAAGAAAAGGTGCATCTCTGGCTAGCCCTTTTTTAGGGGGTTAATTACTGTATGTGTTTAAACAAATTGTCTTGTCAGAAATGAAGGGAATGCCAACCTCGTGGTTCTTTCAACAAAAGCTTTGGAAGAACTAACTTAAAGCTGGTGTCAATGACCTTCAATCTAAGACATAGGCAAAATCAGGAGCTTTATCATTTCCGAAAAAGTCTAACCCAAAGGAAATTTTAATACAAGACAAAGAAATAACCTTAACTGCGAAAAAGGAGCCGCCATTCCTGGCGGCTCCCCTGCTTAATCCCTGCGTACAAAGACCCGTAGCTCGTTTCTGGTTTTTACACACAATAGGATCCAGGTTTTCCCTCTCTTGCCCCCCTACCCTACGCTGGCGGTGCGCCAGCTAGGGCACTGTGTCTGTGTAACTCTGCGTTCCCTGCGGTGAGAGGGGCCGTGAATCGTGAATCGAATGGATCAAGATCGTGAGAAGTGAGAAATTAGACGCGAGACTAACCAAATTCAACTGCGTGAACGGTGAACGGGAAGCCCGAGGCGGCTGGAGACGGGGCAAAACCAGATTCTTCACCCTTCGGGTTCAGAATGACATATTCTTACGTCCCCGGTCCTCACAAAGAAAGGGTTTTCTACCCCATCCCTTTGGTCGGGGCACTTCGTCTGCGGGGACCCACCCTCTGCGTACTCAGCGGTAAGAAGATTTAAGATCTGCTCATGCATCGTATTCGAAAGACCTACACCGCCTTGAGTTTTTCAGCGTAAAGGTAAGAAATTTTTTCGTTCAGGGTTGTTGAGCAGTAACCCTCTTCATCATGAGCCAGCTCCGAAAGTTTTGTGGCTTTGAAGCAACCCAACTTGCGGAAAACATGACTCGCAAAATCCTTTTCCTCGTCATCGAGGAGCGAGCTGGCGCTGGGGTCGGCCAAGGTAAAATCCCTTCTTGTTCCTTCACAGTCGAAGCATTCTTCCTCTGCTATCTCGATCACTCCAGTTTCGCCCAGGTAATTGAACAGGGTGTACATGTCGTTTATTCCCTCAGGAACAGGTCCGTAGGTGTAATGAGCATAAGACAGCCCTGTGATGGATCGGGTAGTTTCCCTGAAAAAGGCGAAATCGCAATAAAAGAGAAGTTTGCACATCTTGGTAATGCAGACAGGCGAGTCGCTCAGCTGCAATAGATAGGCAACCAACCCCTTGACTTTGTCAAGGGAAAGCTGCCTGTATCCGTTCAATTCATTTGGTTCCACTACGGCCGAACGCTCCAGCAGTTCTCCAAGATAGCCCCCCTTGTCGAAAGTATCTTTAACCAACCTTTCGAGTTTGTCGCGAACCCTTTCCACTTCGGAGGCGGAAAGATCCCTCTGGTTCCTTTCGAAAAGAGACAACAGGGATTTCGGGGTTTTGGCGGAATGAAGCAAGGCATCAATAGCAGGGGTCTGAAGAGACCCGCCCTCGTAGCGTCGCAGGGAGGCCACACCTATGCCCAAAATACGCGCGAACAGTTCCTGGCTGAAACCGTAACCTTCCCTTGTCTTCCTTATCTCATCCGGGGTCATAAGACAATTCTTTTGTCGGTATGACCTGTATGCGTCCTCCTGAAGCCTGTCGTATGCTTCATCGAGGAAAAGGGATCCGCAGGAAGGGCAATAGTTCAACTTGCCTTCTACCTTTATTTCGTTTCCCCTCACATTCCATGTTTCCGAAGCGCTCCTGGATTCCGGCTCGACAACAGCGCCACACTCCGGGCACCTCACTAACTTGCTCATAACATTAATCCTCCTTCGAAGATTCGTGACACGAAATTATTTCCAACCATTCTTCCCCATCGGGGATTTTGAGCTTGATGTATATCTCCACCACCTGATCATCGATCGGCACTCTCTTGATGAATTTGAAAATTGTGCCGAGGGGATGGTCGGGTCTTTCCTCCTCTTCCGGACCCGCTATCCTGTCGCTGGTGTGGATGCTTTGCACGATCCGGGCACAATCCTTTCTCGTCAAACCGTATTTCTCCATGAAGGGTTTATTTTTGGACCTGCCCCCACGGAGAATATAGCCCCCTTGCAAGATGAGCTGTTTTGCCTTGATCAGGAAAGATTTGACGGACTTGAGATCTTCATCCAAATCGTGACCTCCGGAATATGTGCGTCTTGCGTAGATAATAACACAGAAAACCCAAAAATAATATCAATTGATATTATCAAAAGGCGTATTACGCGTGTAGTTTCCGAATGCTGGAGTGCCCGCGCGTAGTTTCCCAACACGGGCACTCCGGTGATGTTTGTTCCCTTTATTGGTGTAGTCCGCGGTGAAGGGAGTCCTTACTTGCACCCTGTCGCTGCGCTTGGGGCACTTTGTGACTCGTACCCTTTCGCTTCTCTCGGGGCACCTTGTAACTCGTTACTGGTTTTAAACCCACAAAAAGATCCAGGCTTCCCTCTCTTTTGGTTTTTATCTGTGTGAATCTGTGTAATCTGCGGATAAATGGTTTAGTATTTTCTTGGTATCCACCATACAGATCCCCCCGCAGAAACTCCGGGACCTTGTCTGCGGTGAGATGCTTTGGCCTTGGGTTTAACGTCTCCCGTCTAACCTCTCACATCTCACGCCCTTTTAGCTTCTTCCTTATTTGCCCCACCCTGAAACTCACCGCCTGCTGGGTGAGGCCCAGGTCCTCGGCGATCTCCTGCTGGGTGAAGCCAGCCTCCAGAAGCCGCACGATCCTGCAGTCCCTTTCGGGCAGCGCACCCTCTGCGACCCAGCGTGTCCAGGGCAGTTCCTCCTCGTAGGACGGCGAGTGCTTTTCGGGGTCGAACTCGTCGCTTCTCTTGAAGGGTCTCCACCACTTGTTGGCCCTTACCTTCACCCTGGCCGTGACCCGAAGTTTCAGGAATTTTGCAGCTTTAGTCTTCTTTCCTCAAACTCGCTCTGCCTTTTTCAGAAATAACTATGAGGTTGGGCCAGATTTCTTCTCTTTCTGCCCTTCGTTGAATAACCTCATCCGATACCCCGAAAACCCGGCTTATTCTGGGGCTGATCCTGGACAGGACCGAGGCCGGGTCTTTGCGCAAATAATCAATTAGGTGATTGCTTAACACCTGACACCGGATCAGGATGGTGTCATGGATTTAAAAGCCTATGAATACCTGGTTAGGAACGAATCTGCCGCCCGGAAATTCCTGTTGGGATTTTGCTGGAAAAACCAACAGCGTTTTTGCCCCAATTGCAGATCCAGATCTTTCGTAAAACTTAACGACGGCAGACGAAGATGTAAACAGTGTGGCTACATTTATCATGATTTTCCAGGCGCTGGATCAACCTCAGCCGTCTGAGTCCGGATCAGTGGCTGAGGGTAGTCAAGCTCTTCGAACTTGAAGTATCGGCAAGGATGATCGCCAGGCAGATCGGCATTGCCTACAACACGGCACACAGGGCCGTGACGATAATAAGGATGGCGATACTTGCTCACGGAGAGGATGCCAAAGCTCTCCTTTCCGGTGAAATCGAACTTGACGAGTCCTATTTCGGCGGCAAGCGCAAAGGCAAACGCGGCCGCGGCGCCGCAGGCAAGGTACCTGTTTTCGGCATTCTCTCCCGGGGCAGCCAGGTATTTGTCCAGGTCGTTCCGGACTGCAAAGCCGAGACCCTTCTTGGCCTGACCGTCAAAAAGGTCCGTCGCGGAAGCATCGTCTACACAGACAAGTACAAGGCTTATGATTCGCTCATGTTCTGCGGCTTCAGGCACCTTGCCGTGGATCACGGTAAATACTTTTCAAGCGGTAAGGTTTATATAAACGGGTTGGAAGGCTTCTGGAGTTTCGCCAAGGAAAGGTTGATAAAGCATCATGGCGTTTCCAGAAAATTCTTCCCCCTGTATCTCAAGGAGCTGGAGTTCAGGTATAACTATAGGCAACATAACCTGTTCAATAAACTATGTCAGTTCCTTTGCGATTTCGTGCCAGATGTTGAGTAATCACCATCAATTAACTGAGGGTCTTCGATCAGACCGAGACATTTCCCTATCTCTTCCACCAATACATTTCGTGGTATCAATAACCGGCCCGCAAATTCGTTGGCCTGATATTCAATGTACTTGTATTGTTCTTCAGGGATCCCTGTGATGAAATATTTCCATTCCTCGATAGAGTTAATCGGGTACTCATCAATAAGATCTCTGTGTAGAGCCAGGTGTCCGATCTCATGAGCCAGAGAAAACCGGAACCTGTTTCGAAACCTTTTATCCATAAAACACTCGAGATCGACGACAATGCCGGAAAAATCTCTCTTTAAGAAGGCATCAACGTCAAGCTCTCTTTGTAAATCCGTGATCGGCTCTATTGTCAGGCCTAATTCCATCTCAATGATTCTTTCCATATCAAGGGGAAAAGCCTTTCCCGGCCAAAATCTCTCTCTGAATTTATCCGCTTCTGTCCAGATATCCTGTTTGTTAAGGAAGGGGCATCTGAAGTTTGAAACGTCTTCCATCATTTACCTTCTCTGATGATCCGTATGATCTTATCAATTTCCTCCGGACTGGGTTTTTCACTTCTGATCATCCTGAAAAAAAGAGGAAGGGAGTCAAGTGCCTCCTGATCTGACAGGATGTCTTTTGGTATGATCCCTGCTGCAATTGCTGCCTTGTCCATCAGTTCGTTGAAAAACGGAGATCCCTTTTCTATTCCCAGTACTTCTGCTATTCGATGCAATTTTTCTTCATCCCGGGGTGGAGCCAAAAGACCTCTCTCGACCTTGCTCCAATTGCTGGCATCCAATGATGCCAGTTTACAAAACTCACGCAGACCTATCTTCTTTTCAATCCTTGCGGCTTTTACTAACTCTCCAAACATTGCGACACCTCCCCTGGTAAGGAAAAACAGGAATGTGGTAAATAAATTACCACGTGGTAATTTTATACCACGTTTATTTTTATGTCAATTGGGCTGAAGGGGGCAGAAAGGGCGGGATCAGGCCGCAGACCTACTAAGTGATGTCAAGCTGACATTTCTTCTAATTTAGGTTTTGATCTCAGCTTTTCAATGTCGTATGGCTCCTTGAAGTAAAGTATCGAGAATACTATCCTTGCAAGCTTTGCAGCCACGGCGTTCTGCGCCTGGCGGTGGTGCTTGCCCCGATTGATGAGTTTTTCGTAGTGTTCCTTGAGAACCGGGTCGTGGATCCTTGCGACGTGAGCGGCGATATAGAGAGCTCTTCTCAAGTGTGGAGAGCCCCTTTTGGACAGGTGCATGCAGGTGGCACTGAAATTACCGCTCTGGTGCACCGAAGGGTCCAGCCCTGCGAAGGCGACCAGCTGCTTGGGGTTTTCGAACCTGGAGATGTCCCCTATCTCACCCAGGATGGCGGAACCCAGGATATCGCTTATGCCTGGAATGGTTGTAATGAGCTGGTGGTCCTTCATGAGCTCCTTAAGGTTGTCCTCTATCTCGAGGATCT
>Ga0208041_1001104_pt1 | contig 19412 bp, 21 predicted proteins | sample AD_SCU002_MetaG_FD_184453 | JGI IMG/M metagenome (GOLD analysis project Ga0208041, IMG submission 184453) | Active sludge microbial communities of municipal wastewater-treating anaerobic digesters from China - AD_SCU002_MetaG (SPAdes) (version 2) | ecosystem: Engineered > Bioreactor > Anaerobic...
TCTATCCTTGAGGCTGCGGCCGATATGGCCCGTAATGGTTCCCGTTGCGGGCGGTTCACCCCATACCAAAGCCAGGTAAACGCGCTCACTGGAATGCTCAAAAAACTGTCGCCCGAGATATGACTGTGCCGTTTCATTCTTCGCAACGACCAAAAGCCCGGTGGTGTCCTTGTCGATGCGATGCACCAGGAACGGGCCTTCATTTGTTTTTTCCGGGATATTCAGGTGCCAGGCCAGCGCGTTGACGAGCGTACCTGTATAATTGTTATGGCCTGGATGGACGACCATCCCGGCTGCCTTGTTGATTACCAGGATATCTTCATCCTCGAAAACAATATCCAGGGGGATGTTTTCAGGTATGATGTCGGTGAGCCTTGGCTCACCTGGGATCAGTACCGCGATATCATCCTGGGGTTTAACTTTGTAATTGGATTTGACAGGGATGCCGTTAACAAGAATATTCCCTGCCCTGGCGGCTGCCTGAACCTTGTTACGTGTGGCGTTTTGAATCTTGGAGGTCAGGAATTTATCTATTCGTAGCAGGGACTGGCCTTTGTCAACCTGAATACGAAACTTCTCATAAAGGTCATCGTCAGCCGGCTCTTCGGCGAGCGGATCTGTCACGTTCCATTCTTCCCATGTCGTGATATCCACCTGAACACTTTTATTGACTAATGATCAGTCTGTTAACTGCAGGAGCGCTGAGTTTGCTACTAAATACCCTGATGACATACAAACCGGTTCCAAGACCCGGCAAGGTTATCTGATCTGCATAGGGAACTTCCCAGATCATTCGGCCGCTGGCATCGAATATTCTTAGCAGGGCACGGGGATCATTGGCTGCATCCTTGTTGAGCAAGTCAAACCTGAGCATATCATTCCCCTTGGCAGGATTGGGATACAGTCCCAACTGGGGCACCCCTGATCCCGTTTTATCCTTGCCTGAAGGTGGGATGCGCTTTCCAAACACGGGCCTGATCATCAGGCAACCTTCAAAGGAGGAGTTTTGCCAGGGCCCTCCGTCAAGGCTGTAGAAAATATGCTGCTGGGCATTGCGGTGACGGTCATAACCAACGTTCAGGTTGTCATCTGTTTTCTGAACCCAGCCAATGAAAAAGGTATCGGTCAGGATAAGAGGAGATTCCGCATCAACCTCAAAGCTCACAAAGGCATTGAGGGAAGGGCCATAGGTTGCCCTGACATTTTCTTTGGTCCACAGGACTTCACCGGGCTTTCCTTTATTATTGGCCCATACGGTCAGAAAGAAGAACTGCTGATTGGCCTCCTTGGATGTCTGGTTAAAATACATCCGGATGGATGTGAGTGTGTCAGGCTGATTCAGTCCAAAGCGGTAGGCCAGTTTTGATCCTGCCGGTGTCAGGCCATAACCTGCTTCGGCCGTACCGTCATCATAAGCGTAATAATTGCCGAAATGCTGCACATATTCAACAGTATCATTGGTTTTTACAATATCTCCGGCTAAACCGGTCTTGCTTAAGGCCCATTGCATTTTAAACCAGGTACTGTCGGCGCTCCCGGGTGGAAAACTAAAGGCCACCGGTGGCTGCGCATGCTGGGGATAATTCTGATAGCCGGCGATGGCGAAGGGAGCCAGGTTAAAAGTACCGCCGTCAAAGGAATGTATGCTGCCGCCCATCGCATCCTCAACAAAATAGGAAAAACGTGTGATAGGTGTATCAACGCCCAGGTTGGTGATCAGTGGCCTCAATGAATCGAGCATATGCTTTAATGGATCTATGCTATACTGATGATAAGGCATGGCGTCGAAATATTTCAACATGCTTCCCGGCCTGTTTGCAAAAGCGATATCCTGAACGGATTTTTGACTGCCTGTCCGGTTCATATCCATATAAACATAATCCAGGTGCCAGTGGTCCACATTGCTTTGCCAGCTGGGCAGGGAATGGTCGGCCATACTACCATAACTGACAAACCGGAACCTGAAATCCTTGCGGAAGAAGAGGGGATCCATTACCGGGATCATGACCTGGGTAAAGTAGCTGCCATGCTCCTTGTAAAATGCGTCCAGGGTCTGGCCTTCAGCCGACCATACAGTGGTCCATTTGTCAACATAAACAGTATCTATAGGGAAACTGGTTGAATCAATAATGGTATCGAAGCGGTATATTTCAAGGAACTGAAGGAGGAGGACATCATTGGGCTCTGGTGAATTACCCAGTCCTTGCGGCTGGTACCAAAAGCTGAGGTAGATCGAGTCAGCCGGACTCAGCGGTCTGGGTGATGTACCGAAAAGGCTGTCGAGACGTATAAACTGGGATGTCAGCTCATCCGCTCTGAAGGCAGAGATACTGGCGTTTTCATAGACCTTTCCGTTTTCATCTACGATGTCAAGGCTGGCCACGCCGACAGTGGGCGGAAAAACAGCATAATCATGGTTGACAAATGCCTTGCGGTCGATCCACCTGGTGGCATCGGGGAATGGCCCGGGTGTTGAAAAATCATCAATAAATGGAAGCGTAAGATACTGTTCCTGAACTTTCTGCTTCTTAACCTTACTATCCAGGGATCTCAGGACCGGATTTCCCATAATGGGTGATAGGTATTCCTGCGCCTGCAGTGTAACTGAAGCGTAAACAAAACCAAGGAAGATAAGTATGTATTTGCTCATTCTTTGAATGTCAGACTAATCACTATAATTCAAGCGTATCACCTTTCAGTTGGTCCAGGGTCAGGGAATCGATGCCGATCTGCAGTAAGGCCTGGTCGTAATCAAACTGAGCAGCAGGTGCAAACCAAAGGTCAATGGGTGTCCCCATTGGGATACGCAAACCGGGCTTGGGAGTTGGCCGTTGTCGAACGACGACCAGATCAACTTCTTCATAATCAGGCGGAAAGAACTCAGCCCCTGTGTTGAGTGACGATTCTGATAAGAGGCCATGAGCTTCATCCGGTGTTTTTCCAAGCAGAAGCGGCACTACCACCCTTTCATTGCTTTTACCCATACCAACTACCAGGCTGACGGCAGTACCCTTTTCAACCTGGGTGCCGGGACTGGCTTCTTCACCTGCGATCAGCATTTTCAATACTGTCATCCCCAGATCGGGGACAAAAACCAATGAGTCGATGGTCAGCCCGTAGGTTTCGAGCATGGCCCTGGCCTGCCGGAGTGTAAAATCACTCAGGTCCGGCAGACCTACAGTTTCCTTGGCCCTGGCCACGAGAGTTAGATAGACCTTCCTATGCCGTTTCACCTGTGAGCCGGGGGCCGGATCCTGGGAAAAGACGGCGCCACCGGGCATGGATGGCTCAAAAACTGAGTCGATCACGACAAATTTGAAGCTATGAACATCTGCCTCCGCCTCAAAATCGTCCGGCAGCAGGCCGCGAAGGTCTGGCATCACAACCGATTCCCCGTGCCGCGCATATACATCCAGCGCTTTTAAGGCACCAAATGACAGCAATCCAACCAGACCGATGGCCAGCAAAAGATGCTTAAAAAACAACCTGCTAGAAAAAAACCTTAACACGCTCATGGATGATGCCGTCCGTTGAATTCAGTATTTTGATTGAAACTAAAAACGCCTGATTTTATTGCCTCGTGTGCAAAGATACAAATATTCGTCCCGCAGATGGTTTCATGCAATGCTTATGTAATTTTGGACATCAAACAATCCATCATGAATCGAAAAAACATAGCAATACTGGCCGGTGGTGATTCAGGGGAATACGAGATATCCATCAACAGCGCCAGAGTAATCACCGAACATCTTGATCCTGATCTATTTAATGCATTTACCATCATTATACACGGATCTTCATGGCAAGCATTGTTTGATGATGGATCACGGCATGATATCGATAAAAATGATTTCAGTCTGCCGCTACCCTCAGGCCGTATCATGTTCGATGCCGTTTTCATGGCCATCCATGGTCGTCCTGGTGAAGACGGGCGCTTACAGGGGTATCTCGACATGATGGGCATTCCTTACACCACCTGTGCCCACGATACGGCTGCATTGACCTTTCACAAGCGATTCTGCAACCAGTTTGTGCGGAGCCTGGGTATCAGGGTAGCAAGGGCTGTTTATATCAAGCAGGGAGATGAGGTCGATAAAATAGCCATATTAAAAGACCTTGGTCTGCCGTGTTTCGTAAAACCCATGCGCAGCGGTTCTAGCATCGGTATCAGTCGCGTAACGGAAGCAGCAGAACTTGATCATGCCATGGAATTGGCTTTCAGGGAAGATCCTGAAATTGCGATTGAGGAGAATATACCCGGGGTTGAGATCACCTGTGGGATGTTACGCACAGGCAAAGGGCTGGTGGTATTTCCGCTCACAGAAATTGTATCGAAGAAAGCCTTCTTCGATTACGAGGCCAAGTACACCAAAGGAAAATCTGAGGAGATCACCCCAGCCCGCGTCAGTTGTGAGGTAGAAGCCGAGTGCAAGCAAATCTCGGTGCGGTTGTACGAAGAATTCAGTTGCAAAGGTCTGGTGCGCTTTGATTTTATCCAAAGCGAAAGAGGGCTCTATTTTTTGGAAGCCAACACCGTTCCTGGTTTGTCTGCCGCGAGTATCATTCCACAGCAGGCCAATGCCATGGGCATCAGCACACGGGAACTCTTCACGATGGCTTTGCAGAACGCTCTCGAAGGTGTTTTAAAGAAGTAAGTTTTACAGGTCTGCTTTGAGCCCGTTCAGATAACCAACGAGGGCATCGAAGGCACGGGCCCGGTGGCTCAGCCCATTTTTCTCCTCCAGGGACATTTCAGCGAAGGTATGCCTGGCGCCCTCCGGCAGAAAGATGGGGTCATAGCCGAATCCATTGCTACCGCGGGCATAATCCAGAATTTTCCCTTTAACTTCCCCTTCGAAGGCCAACTGCCGGCCTTCAAGGAACATGCTGATGACTGTACGAAACCTGGCTTTCCGGTTCATCTTCCCATCCATATCCCAGATCAGCTTTCTTACATTTTCTTCATAAGTGCTGCCGGGACCGGCATAACGGGCAGAGTAAACGCCTGGCTTTCCTTCGAGCGCACTGACTTCCAGTCCTGTATCATCGGCAAAACAAGACAAACCATATTGTGTCCAGATGTATCCGGCCTTGGCTGCAGCGTTCTCCTCCAGGGTATCGTAGGGTTCGGGTAAATCTTTACCACAACCGATATCCTGAAGCCCCAGTAATTCCCACTTCTGATGCAGGCCAGTACGCTGGAAAAGGTCTTTTACTTCTTCTAATTTATGTGGATTGTGCGTGGCGAAGATCAGTTTCATAGGATCAATTTTAAGCGAATCACAAGTATAACTATTTTTAACCTATTCAGACTGAATTATTATTTAACCATTCCCACCCCTTATCAACAACATCAATCAGAGAACTGTAGAACCCTGGTTTAATTTGTTGATATCTTTTATAGCTTATCCATCGTGCATCTGTAATCCCCTCGGCAGATTGGGGATGCAGCATGGGCGATCCCTGGCAGCGCATGATAAACCATTGATTTTCTTTCAGTACTAACGCATTATCTCTCAAAAAGGTATGATAGGTAAAGCCCAATACATCCTCAATCCGGAGGCCGGTAACAGCGGTTTCCTCCTGCACTTCTCTGAGGGCTGTCTGTACTGCATCTTCTCCGGGATGAGGTTTGCCTTTGGGCAGATCCCACAGTCCGTTGCGCTGTATGACCAGCAGGTCTCCGTCAGCGTTCAGGACAAAACCACCTGCAGCCCGTTCCGGGCTGCAAACCGATGCAAGAAGCATCCAGGCTTCATGGGGTGGCATCTCCATCCCAAACCTGAACACCCTACTCTCTGGGTCATGGATAAATTCTTTGATCTGGTAGTGGAGGAAAACGGGATGTGGGCGACCGTGAAGGACAGTATCCTTATCTGAGACCGGATAATCCACACCGGCAGAGCCGGGTAAGATGAGCTTATCGTTGTGAAAAACTTTATACATTTGCCGCATGTTTCAAAGAGAAGAGTCAGCCCTGATGGCAGCGGAATACCTGCTGCAAATAAAGGCAATAAAATTGAGCCCTGATCAGCCTTTCACATGGGCATCCGGACTACGTTCACCTATTTACTGCGATAACCGCAGAATACTTTCCTATCCGAAGATCCGCACCTTCGTCAGGCAGGAACTGGCAAAGCTTGTCACAGAAGCTTTCGGGGAAGCCGACATCATTGCCGGCGTTGCCACGGGTGGCATTGCGCATGGGGTGCTGGTTGCCCAGGATCTGGGACTTCCTTTTGCGTATGTCAGGTCCGAAGCCAAGGGTCATGGACTCACAAACATGATTGAAGGCATGGTTGAGGAAGGCCAGACCGTTATCGTCATTGAGGACCTGGTATCTACGGGCAAGAGCAGCCTGAATGCCGTAAACGCACTGCGCGAAGCAGGATGCCGCGTGAAAGGAATGGCTTCCATCTTCAGCTATGGACTGGATGCTGCCCTGCGTAGCTTTGCTGCTGCCAACTGCCAGCTTGAGCCATTAACTGATTATGACACCTTATTGCGCAAGGCCATCGACGAGAGATACATCAACGATGACCAACTAAGGTCGCTCAACGAATGGCGCATGAATCCCCAGCAATGGTCCACCCTCCGCGGAGGTCCCGTCTTATAATACCAGTCTATGCAAATCAGCAGCGAAACCAAACGGGTGGAACTACCCGCAGATGCATTATACCGTTTTCTAAACGACTTCCGCCATTTTGGTCAGCTATTACCAGAACAGGTCAAAGACTGGCAGGCCACGCCTGAGCAATGCAGTTTTGCCATTGAAGGAATGGCCAAAATAGCACTGGTGATGGGAGAATGCCGGGAATACGACCTGGTTACCTATCAATCCTCAGGTGCTACGCCCATATCCTTTTCCATCCTTTTCAAAATCAATCCAAACCTGGAGACCCAGACGGATTATACGGTTGAGATGCATGCCGACATGAATCCTATGCTGGAAATGATGGCCCGCAAACCCCTGCAGCATCTGGTCGATGTGATGGCTGAGAAACTGCAGGTAGTCATTGAAACCAATCAGGATATCAGGTAAACGATCTCTTTAAGATCGCAATGTGTGACCTTGCCGCTTACTTCCCTGACCATGAGAAGGCCATATTCATCTATACCAAGAATGGTCGCCTGAACCTGTCTTCCATGAATGAGATAACCAGCCTGGACGCCACGGCGGTACATACAGGCGTGGTATGCATCCCGGAGATCAGATCCATGGCCTGAACGCAGTCGATCGTACCACTTCATCAGGATTTGCTGAAGCTGATCGAGCAGAACGCCCGGATTTCTGGTCCTGCCGTCCACCTGGCGTAAACTGACAGGATTGGGAGCGTCGCTACGAAAACAAACCTGATTGATATTCAGCCCTATACCAGCGTATGTAACATCCAACAATTCACCACAGATCTGATGCCGGATGAGCAAGCCGGCTACCTTTTTGCCCTCGACATAAACATCATTTGGCCACTTAATCGACACCCTGACATCAGGCAACTGGGCATTTACGGCTTCATAGACGGCCAGGGATACAGCACAATTAAGGTGAAACTGAAGCGAAGGATGCAGGAAATGAGGGTAAAGCACGAACGTAGCCAACAGATTGGCATCATGCTCGCTTTCCCAGCTGTTGTTCTCCATCCCTCTCCCCTGGTACTGTCCAGCCGCAACAACGACGCTGCCTTCCTCCAGCCGCTGCTGCGACATGAGTCTTTCCATGACTGACATGGTAGAATCAACCTTATCCAAAAAAATGCGCTGCATAGCTACCAGACCTTCTAACAAAGATACATTCTGCAACTGCCCTGCACAATCATTATTAAGATGGAAAATACAGGATCTGGTATCATTCTGCCATTCGCAAAACCTGCCGATATAATATGTAATTTTGCCCTCTGAAAATGAATAATATGGCAACATCCAGGCCCGAAGTTTCCTCCGCACTACTTAAAGAACTCATTGTTAGTAGCATACAAAATAAAAAAGGAAAGCAAATCGTGAGCCTCGGATTCGATGGAATTACGAATGCAATCTGTGATTATTTTGTCATCTGCCATGCACCCTCCAAAGTACAGGTGGAAGCAATTGCTGACGGGATACAGGAAAGTGTGAAAAAGGAAGCAGGCATCAGGCCCTGGAACAAAGAAGGCTTGGAGAATGCGGAATGGGTGTTGTTGGATTACATTGATGTGGTGGTGCATATTTTTCAGGAGCCAGTCAGAACATTCTATCACCTGGAGGGTTTATGGGCTGATACAGAAAGAACAGAACATCCATATCAGGATTAGCATAGCGGGACAGATACATGGCAGAACAGGAAACTCAAAATAACCAACCGAAACCTGGTCCCCAGGGAGAAAACGGGAAAAAGCCCAGAAATAGGTTCAGCATTTACTGGATTTATGCGCTGGTTGCATTGATATTCATCGGAATACAATACATCAATTTCGGGACGGAGACCAAGGACATCGACTGGAATGATATCCGCAGGATGGTCGCCAATCAGGACATTGCCAAGCTCGTTGTTATCAACAACAAGTATGCAGAGGTCTTTATTAAGCCTGAGAAGATCAAGGAAGACACCCTTTACAAGGATTTCAAAAACCCCAGGATGGGCGGGGAGACAGCTACCGGCCCGCATTTCAAATATAAATTCCTGACGGTAGACGCCCTGCGTGAGGATTTAAAATCCCTCCAGGAGGAACTGGTTGCAAAGCAAGATCACGGAGATGATCCAGAAACACTGCAGAAGCTCAAGAATGATTACACCGTTTTAATCACAGCTGAGGAAAGAAGAGATTGGGGCACCGAGATGCTCGGCTGGTTTTTACCCATCCTGATCCTTGTAGTAGCCTGGATATTCATCATGCGGATGATGAGCCGGGGCGGAGGTGCAGGCGGTCAGATCTTCAACATTGGAAAGAGCAAGGCGCAGCTTTTTGACAAGACCACCAGCGTCAGCATCACTTTCAATGATGTCGCCGGATTGGAGGAAGCCAAGGTAGAGGTAATGGAAATTGTGGACTTTCTAAAAAACCCCAAGCGTTATACTGATCTGGGCGGAAAAATACCTAAAGGCGCCTTGCTGGTCGGCCCCCCGGGTACCGGCAAGACACTACTGGCCAAAGCTGTCGCTGGTGAAGCAAAGGTTCCCTTCTTTTCAATCTCAGGATCGGATTTCGTCGAGATGTTTGTTGGTGTCGGGGCGTCCAGGGTCAGAGACTTGTTTAAGCAGGCCAAAGAAAAGGCGCCATGTATCATCTTTATTGATGAGATTGATGCGATCGGAAGAGCCAGAGGGAAGAATGCCATCACAGGCGCCAACGACGAGAGAGAGAACACCCTCAATCAGTTGCTGACTGAAATGGATGGTTTTGCCACGAACACCGGTGTCATTATCCTTGCTGCCACCAACCGGGCCGATATCCTGGACAGGGCGTTGCTTCGTGCCGGCCGCTTCGACCGTCAGATCCATGTGGAATTGCCGGACATCAAGGAAAGAGAAGCCATCTTCAAAGTGCATATGCGCCCCCTCAAGCTGGACGACAGCGTTAGAATCGATTTTCTATCCAAACAGACGCCAGGATTTTCAGGTGCCGATATTGCAAATGTTTGCAACGAAGCCGCCCTGATCGCTGCCCGCAAAGGGAAGTCCTCAATCGGAAAACAGGATTTCCTCGATGCCATTGACCGTATTGTAGGAGGATTGGAAAAGCGCAATAAGATTATATCATTGTCGGAAAAGCGGGTCATTGCATTCCATGAAGCAGGGCATGCCACCGTAAGCTGGCTGCTTGAACACGCCCACCCGCTGGTGAAGGTTACCATCGTTCCGCGTGGCAAAGCCCTGGGAGCTGCATGGTACCTGCCCGAAGAAAGACAGATTACCACATTCGAACAGATGTTCGATGAAATGACATCTGCACTGGGAGGCAGGGCCTCCGAACAGGTCATGTTTGGAAAGGTCAGTACGGGTGCCCTCAACGATCTTGAAAAGGTCACTAAACAAGCTTATGCCATGGTCGTCTATTTTGGCTTGAATGAAAAAGTAGGCAATCTGAGCTATTACGACTCTTCCGGCCAGCAGGAATACGCCTTTACCAAACCTTACAGCGAAGAAATGGCGCGGACCATCGACGAAGAGATACACAAGCTCGTTGAGTCTGCTTACGACCGGGCCATTCAAATCCTGACAGAAAACAAGGAAAAGCTGGAAGCCCTGGCCGGTGTGCTTCTTGAGAGAGAAGTCATCTTCCGCGAAGACTTGGAGGCCATCTTTGGAAAACGTCCCTTTGATAGTCATGACCATGAATTGCCGGCAGATGAACCTCCGGCAATGGAAATCCCGGAGACTGTCAGTGGAGCGGAAAATACTGTTACTGAAGTCAATGAACCTATTGGTATGGATGAAGGAAATGATACTTCATCCAAACCTGACTAATATCCACCACCATGGAAGAGAGTACTGCCAGAGAAAAGGTTCTCAAGAAGATCCGCAACGCACTCCTGGAGAAGCAGGAAAATCCTTACACCCGAAGTGCCTTCGACTCTCCCATATACCCGCCCATGGCCGACAGCATGGACGTGGTTTTCGCCGAAGCATTCACCCGCGTTGAAGGCCGGTTTATTTACTGTGAAGATGAGGCTGAATTACTGGAAACCCTGAAGGAACTGGCTCAGATCCGCAAATGGGACCGTATGCTTGCTTACGAGGAAATCCTTCAGAACCTCTTGTTTGACGCCGGGATAACGTCTGAGCAGGACATGAACGAATACCTGCAAACCGGCGCTGGTATGACGACCTGCGAAGCCCTCATCAGCCGAACCGGCAGCATCATGGTTTCCTCGCGCCAGGCAGGCGGCAGAAGAATGAACGTCTTTCCCGATACTCATATCGTCCTGGGATATACCAGCCAGCTCGTCCCTGATATCGAAGAAGGTCTCAGCCTGATACAGAAGAAATACGGGCCACGCATCCCCTCCATGATCTCGATGATCACAGGACCCAGCCGCACAGCCGATATCGAAAAGACACTTGTAATGGGTATGCATGGACCCCGCGAACTGATCCTCCTGCTGGTGGAGGATTCTCTATAAGCTATGGCTGAATTGCACGACTGGATCCTCATATATGCAACGACAGAGCCCTGGAAGGCCGCATTGAGGCAGGGTATGCTGGAGGAAAATGGCCTTGAATGTGTCGTGGTGAACAAGCAGGACAGTGCTTACCTATTTGGTGAAATCGAGATCTACGTAAAACCAGAGCAAGCCTTGCAGGCCAGAACCTTGTTAAGCCAGACTGAAGATGAATAACTTCCTGACCCGCACCCTATCCGGCAGTGTCTATGTCGCACTGGTTGCAGGCAGTGTACTGGTACATCCCGTCGCTTTCGCCATACTGATGCTGCTGTTTTTGCTCGCCGCCAGCCGGGAATTCAGCCTCCTCTTTGGCAAAGAACTGTTATCCGCCCAAATGGTAGCCTGGCTGATGATCCTGATCAGTCTGCCTTTTATCCTTGTGGCTGCTTATTTCCTGGGTTTTATTCCAATATACCTGCTTACGCTGCTGCCACTATTTCCCGTCATACTCATGGCCAGCCGGACCGGAAGAAAAGAGCATATACCGGCCATTCAGCTGATGGGAATTTACGGCAGCATTATTGTTTACCTTGCGTTACCCCTGCTATCAGGCCTAATGCTGTATGACCCGCTGATGAAAGGAGCGCCGAGCTATGCTTTCCCCTTGTTTTTATTTGTCATCATCTGGGTCAACGACAGCATGGCTTACGTCAGTGGCAAGCTGACAGGGCGCCGGCCGCTGGCATCCAGGATCAGTCCGGCCAAGACCATTGAAGGCTTCGCTGGCGGTCTGATTTTTAGTCTATTGGCAGCCTATATCTGGAGCAATTTCTTTGCAGAATTACCATGGTTTGGATGGGTCATACTGGCCCTTGTCATCGTCGCGGCTGGAACCATGGGAGACCTGTTCGAATCCTGGCTTAAACGTGAGGCCGGCATCAAGGACAGCGGGGACCTGATTCCAGGGCATGGCGGGATACTGGACCGCATCGACAGTCTGCTGTTCGCCGCGCCCGCCGCCTATGCCTGCCTTACATTCATCATCCTTAATCTATCATGAGAATACATAAGGAAGGATATACACTCATCGCCATAACGGCAGCCCACACCCTGGCCGGGATAGCCATTATCCTGTTCTGGATACCACTTGTACCGGGCCTGAAGATACTCTTCATCCTGCCACTACTGGTCCTCTTACTGTTTGTTATACGTTTCTTCAGAATGCCCTACCGTGAGCTTTTGCCCGATGACAATCTCGTGCTGTCACCAGCGGATGGTAAAGTAGTGGTTATTGAAGAAGTGACTGATGCAGAATACTTTGGAGATAGAAGAACACAGGTTAGCATCTTCATGTCTCCGCATGACATTCATGTAAACTGGTTTCCCATCAAGGGCATCGTTTCCTATTTCCGGTACTTTCCGGGGAAATACCTTGTCGCCTGGCATCCCAAATCCAGCATGGAAAATGAAAGAACCAGCGTGGTGATCGAGAACGATCGTGGAGATGGAATCCTGGTCCGCCAGATTGCCGGGGCGGTTGCCAGGCGGGTCGTCTGTTATGCAAAAACCGATCATCCTGTGCAACAGGGTGATGAGCTGGGCTTTATCAAATTCGGATCTCGTGTAGATTTGTTGTTACCCCCACATGTCCATATCCATGTATCAGTCGGTCAACGCGTTACCGGCAGGGAAACTGTTATTGCCAGCTTCCCCGAATGGGCCTGCCGACCTGAAGATGGTGCGGAACCATCACAAGCTTAACAAGCGCTTAACAATTCTCTCTCGAACATTCCGGCTGCACTTATCTAATTTTGTGCATGTATTAATGTTTAACCCATCATCACCTAATCATGAGCATGAAAATCGTCAACATCTACAAAGAAAATGGTTGTGGCAGTGAAGGTCATGGCTGCGGTTGCCAGTCTCAGGCAGTAGCCGAGGAAACGGTTGCACCGGCTTGCGGATGCAAGGATGCGGAATCAGAGCAAGCCTGTGAATGCGGTTGCGGCTGCTAAAGTATTATTCAGTACAACACTGTATTTCAACCTATAAGAAAATTACCACTGTCAAAGCTTGCCTTAAAGCAAGTGCTTCAATTCTGCCAGGCTTGAAATAGCATATGTAGGGCGGAAGGGATGTTCATGCCCGCCTGGATTGTACCAGACCTGGTCCATGCCAGCAAGGGCAGCACCCTCTATATCCATTTTCATATCATCGCCAATCATAAGGCTTGCGCGGGATGCTGCCCCTGCTTTACCAAGTGCGAACTTAAAGATCCCCGGATCAGGTTTATGGAATCCGGCTTCCTCGGAAGTGGTGACGGTATCGAAATAGGCATCAAGGCCGGAATGTTTCAGCTTGGCAAATTGCACATCGGCAAAACCATTGGAGATGATGTGCATCCGGTATCTGCTTCTGAGGTATTCAAGTGTATCGATCGCACCGGGGAAAAGATCCTTGCGCAGGGCACTGCGTCTCAGGTATTCTTCTCCAAACCAGGCTGCCAGTGCCGGATCATGCAGTCCAAAATACTGAAAGCTCAGATCAAACCGCATAGGCCGCAGGCTTTCCTGGGACAGGACCCCCGTTCTGTATTGCTCCCACAGGTGTGTATTGACGGTATGATAGGTATCGAGGAAGGATTCGAAATGCGGAATGCCGCGGTTTGCCAGTCCTGTTTCCTCATACAAGCCAGCCAGGGTCTCGCGGCTGTTGGTATCGAAATCCCATAGGGTGCGGTCCAGATCGAAAAACAGATGTGTGTATTTGGTTTCCATGCTGAATAATCCATGCATTAATTAATACAAACCCAACTGCTGCATCAGCAATGTAATCAGGATGGCTGTGATCAGGGAGGGCAGGAAGTTGAGAATCCGGAACTGCCTGATCTGCAGAATCTGCAATCCCAATCCTATGAGAATCAGTCCTCCTGCTGCTGTCATCTCCTGGATAAGCGGATCGGTCAGGTACGGTTCGAGGTGAAAGGCCAGCCAGGTGAGTCCCCCCTGATAGAGCAAAAGCGGCAGGACCGAAAACATCACCCCTACCCCCAGTGTGGCGGTCAGGGCGATGGCACTCAGCCCATCCATCAGCGATTTGGTAATCAGCAGGGCAGGTGGATGGCCCAGTCCTTCTTCCAAAGCCCCTAGGATGGTCATCGATCCCATGCAAAAAAGCAGAAAAGCCGTAACCAAACCTTCCGTAAAAAGGGCGCTCTCCATCCCGGTGCGGGTTTTCAGGCGGTCGGCCATGCGTTCCATTCCACGGTCCAGCCGCCACCACTCTCCCAGCAGGCCGCCTGTGATCATGGCCAGCACCAGAACGAGCGGGTTGGCGGTTTTCATGCCCATCATGATCCCCAACAACAGCGTAAACAAGCCAATGCCCTGGAAGAACATTTCCTTTATCCTGTCCGGCAACTTGTTCCCGATCAGGAGTCCCAGTATACCTCCTGCCAGCACGGTGGCTACATTTACAAGGGTTCCAGTGATGAGCATATTTTATTATTCATTTTGAGATTCAAACAAGCGTCCCTGCCAGGTGTTCAAAGCCTCCATCCTGTCTTCGATGTGACGGAGGATACTGTCATAACGCATCAGACCGAAGGGGTTGACGGCCAGGAACCTGGGCGGCGCTTCGGCGGCGAGACGTTCGACAGAGATATAGGGAGCAAGGCGCTCCAGGAAAGCGATCACCAGGTCGGTATATTCATCCAGTGAAAACAGCTTAAACCCCTCCGGGTTTTCAAGGTACATGCTTTCCATTCTGGTTCCTTTCACGATCTGGAGTTGGTGCAGTTTCAGGCTGTTAACCGGCAAATGGGATATCATTCCGGCTTCGGCAAGCATGTCCTCCCTGCTTTCGCCAGGGAGTCCGAGCATCAGGTGAATTCCCGTATGCAAGCCAGCCGCTGCCAGGCGGAGGATGGCATCTCTGGCAGCGGCGGCGTCATGGCCGCGTCCTGTCAATGCCAGGCTTCGGTCGTACAATGACTCGACACCCAGTTCCACGCTGATCCATGTCTTTCCGGACAGCTCGTGCAGCAGGTTTATCACCTCATCGCCAAGGCAATCCGGCCGGGTCCCTATGACCAGTCCTTTGACAGAAGGAAAGCGCAATGCTTCTTCAAAACGCTGCCGTAGGAGTGTCACCGGGCCATGAGTATTGGTATATGCCTGAAAATAAACCAGGTATGACTCTGCACGGCGATAGCGTCTGGTATGAAACGCCATGCCTTCCACAATCTGCTCGTGGAGTGGTTTTTCCGGTCGACAATACGAAGGATTAAAGGCATCATTGTCGCAGTAGCTGCAACCCAATGTCCCAAGTGTTCCATCGCGGTTAGGACAGCTGAAGCCGGCATCCACCGTAAGTTTTTGAACACGGCCACCGAACAACCGGCGCAACACAGCTGTATGGGCAAAGAACCTGCGTTGGGAAGGCCAGTCGTTAGGTGGAATCGTTTTCTGCATGTTTGTTAAGGCTGAACCAATCAGGCAACGCTGCGAAGGTATAGAAACAAATGCTCACAATGTGGTAATTAGGAAAGATGCCATATGACCAGAGAACATCAGACGCGCTACCAATATAACCCCCACGCTTCCGGGTATCATTAGTAATCAGGTAATTACGAATTACGAATTACGAATTACGAATGCTCGCTGAAAGCTGATAGCGGCTAACTGATCGCTGATAACTGTTCACTGTTAACTGTTCGCTGTTAACTGTTCACTGGTAACTGATCGCTGATCGCTGATCGCTGTCAACTGATGGCTGAAATCATCCTTGACACTTCCGGCAAATAAAATTTCTCCATCATTTGCCGGAGTGAAAATATAATTGTACTTTTGCAAGCCGTTTTTTACACAAGAAAAGAAACACAGCAGTAAAGATTAATATGTACCTGACGACAGAAAAGAAGAAAGAACTCTTCAAGCAGCACGGAAAATCGGAGTTTGATACCGGATCACCTGAAGGACAGATTTCCCTGTTCACCTTCCGCATCAAACATCTTACCAACCACCTCAAGGAAAACAAAAAGGATAAAGTAACGGAAAGATCCCTGGTCCGCCTTGTTGGTAAACGCAGAAAGCTGCTCGATTATCTGAAGCGGAAAGACGTCCTGCGTTACAGGTCTATCATTAAGGAACTCAACATCAGGAAGTAATTCTCCTGAAAAGATTTAAGCAAAAAATGGCAATTCCCGGATTGCCTTTTTTTGTATTTATGCACCGGGATTAACTACATACCAATGGAAGGAATAAAAAAACACTTCAGCCTGCAGGATGGCAAAGAAATCATCCTGGAAACAGGAAAACTGGCAAAACAGGCTGATGGCTCTGTCGTCGTCAAGACCGGAGATACCATGATACTGGCTACCGTTGTTTCAAAAAGAGAAACAGCGGACAATCTCGACTTTCTGCCCCTGTCCGTAGACTACCAGGAAAAATATGCCGCGACCGGACGTTTTCCGGGAGGCTTCTTCAAACGCGAAGCACGCCCGTCTGACTATGAAGTACTCATCGCCAGGCTCGTCGACCGCGCACTGAGACCACTTTTCCCGGATGATTACCACAACGAAACACAGGTCATCCTCACCCTTATCTCAGGAGATAAAACCATCCTGCCGGATGCCTTCGCCTGCCTGGCTGCATCCACCGCGCTCATGCTCTCAGATATCCCCTTCCACGGACCGGTATCCGAAGTCAGGGTTGCCCGCATCAACGGTGAGTATATCATCAACCCCAGCATCGCCGATCTGGAACTTGCAGATCTCGACCTGATCGTGGCTGCCACCCTCGACAATATCATGATGGTGGAGGGCTCAATGAAAGAAGTCCCTGAAGCCGCCCTCGCTCAGGCCCTCGAAATCGCACACCAGGCCATCAAGATGCAGTGCCAGGCCCAGCTCGACCTGGTTGCAATGGTGGGTCAGAAACCCGTTCGTGAATATCCTGACGAACCCAGCGATCCGGAGCTGGAGCAGCAGATGAAGGATGCCCTCTTTCAAAAGATCTATGACATTGCCAAACAGGGCAACCCCAACAAGGTGCAACGCAAGGAGGCTTTCGAAGCCATCAAGTCGGCCTGGCTTGAAAGCTTGCCGGAAGAGGTCCGCGCCGAAAAATCCATGCTGATATCCCGTTATTACAAGAAGATTCATAAGGAAGCCGTACGCCAGGTGGTGCTCAACGAGCGCACCCGCCTGGATGGTCGCCAGCTCGATGAGATCCGCCCCATCTGGAGCGAGATCGACTATCTCCCGGCCGCCCACGGTTCCGCTATCTTCACACGCGGGGAAACACAATCGCTGACCACCGTGACCCTGGGCACCCGCCTGGATGAGCAGATCATCGACGGCGCCATACTGGAAGGCAAAAGCAATTTTTACCTGCATTACAACTTCCCGGGATTTTCTACCGGAGAGGTACGCAGGATCATGACAGGCCGGCGTGAGATCGGACACGGCAACCTCGCCCTCCGCGCCATCAAACCGGTGATGCCCCCAAAAGAAGAAAACCCCTATACCGTTCGCATCGTCTCCGACATCCTGGAATCCAACGGATCCTCCTCCATGGCCACCGTCTGTGCCGGCATCCTGGCCCTGATGGACGCCGGTGTGAAGATCAGCAAACCGGTTTCCGGTATCGCCATGGGACTTATCTCCGACCCTGTCAGCGGTAAGTATGCCATCCTCAGCGATATCCTCGGCGATGAGGACCACCTGGGGGATATGGATTTTAAAGTCACCGGTACCCGCGACGGAATCACAGCCTGCCAGATGGATATCAAGGTAGAAGGTCTTTCCTATGAAGTCCTGGGACAAGCCCTGGATCAGGCCCGGCGCGGCAGGCTGCACATCCTCGATGTCATGGCCCAGTCAATCTCTGAACCCAGGGAAGATTACAAACCCCATGTGCCCCGCATGATACAGATGCGCGTGCCCAAGGAGTTTATCGGTGCCATCATCGGACCCGGCGGCAAGATCATTCAGGAAATGCAAAGCGAAACCAATACCACCATCCTCATCACTGAAGAAGGAGATTTCGGCATTGTGGACATCTTCGCCAATGATCCTGAATCCATGAACCGGGCCAAAGAAATGATCCGCCGTATCACTTCCGTTCCGGAGATTGGAGAAATCTATACCGGTAAGGTCAAAAGCATACAGCCGTTTGGCGCCTTCGTAGAAATACTTCCCGGCAAGGACGGATTGTTGCACATCTCCGAAATCGACTGGAAACGTCTTGAAACCGTCGAAAGCGTGCTGAATATAGGCGATATGGTAGAAGTGAAGCTGATTGAAGTCGACAGCAAGACGGGTAAGATGCGCTTAAGCCGTAAAGTGCTTCTTCCAAAACCACCCAAAGAATAAGTTGTAACTTCGATCAGGCTTTTGCGTAAAATCTTGCCGCAGTAGCAATCAAACCGGAGATTATGAGGCAACTCAAAATTACCAAGCAGGTGACCAACAGGGAGACAGCCTCCCTGGACAAGTATTTGCAGGAGATTGGAAAGGTGGAATTGATTACCGCCGAAGAAGAGGTATCCCTGGCGCAACGCATCAAACAAGGCGACCAGTATGCCCTGGAGAAGCTAACAAAAGCCAACCTCCGCTTCGTGGTGTCCGTTTCCAAGCAATATCAGAATCAGGGACTTAGCCTTCCTGACCTCATCAATGAGGGCAACCTGGGTCTGATCAAAGCAGCACAACGTTTTGACGAGACGAGGGGATTCAAATTCATCTCCTATGCGGTATGGTGGATCAGACAATCCATTCTGCAGGCACTGGCTGAGCAGTCACGAATCGTGCGGTTGCCGCTGAATAAGATTGGCGCCATCAACAAGATCAACAAGGCCTTTGCTACCCTGGAACAAGCCTTTGAACGTGAGCCCAACGCGGCTGAAATTGCTGCCCTGCTCGAGATCCCGGAAAGCGAGGTGAAGGAATCCATGCGGAATTCTGGGCGTCACATTTCCATGGATGCACCTCTGATCCAGGATGAGGAAAATACCATGTATGATGTTCTGAAGAACGATGATGGTCCCACTCCTGAGTCAGGCCTGATGTACGAATCCCTGAAAAAGGAGATTGACCGTGCTGTCTCTACCCTGACCGGCCGTGAAGCCGATGTCATCCGGATGTATTTCGGATTGAACCAACGGCACCCCATGACACTGGAAGAGATCGGTGAGAAATTTGACCTCACACGTGAAAGGGTAAGACAGATCAAGGAGAAAGCCATCCGCCGCCTCAAACACACTTCAAGAAGCAAAATACTGAAATCATACCTGGGTTAATCTACCTGAAATGAGATACTTAAAGGTCGGAC
>Ga0208041_1001114_pt1 | contig 19282 bp, 20 predicted proteins | sample AD_SCU002_MetaG_FD_184453 | JGI IMG/M metagenome (GOLD analysis project Ga0208041, IMG submission 184453) | Active sludge microbial communities of municipal wastewater-treating anaerobic digesters from China - AD_SCU002_MetaG (SPAdes) (version 2) | ecosystem: Engineered > Bioreactor > Anaerobic...
AAGGAACCCGGACAGGGTCGGTGAGATATTCGGAGTTCTGGGAGCGTAGGAGACAGGGGAGGGGGAACGAGTTCCCCCTCCCCGTCAGCCCCACCCCCCGTGGCGATATCCCCACGGTCCAGTGCCAAGGGATAGGTGGGAAAGAGCCGGGCGCGGTGGCCCACCGGCTCCACCCCGGGCACGGCTGCTCCCCTGATATACGCCCGGGCACGGACCCCGCCCCCTTCCCCGGGGCGGGGGAGGAGCGCCGCAGGCGCGGGCGGGGTGGGGGCTGCCGGCGAGTTCCTTGGGTAGCCATCTACAAGGAACCCGGACAGGGTCGGTGAGATATTCGGAGTTCTGGGAGCGTAGGAGACAGGGGAGGGGGAACGAGTTCCCCCTCCCCGTCAGCCCCACCCCCCGTGGCGATATCCCCACGGTCCAGTGCCAGGGGATAGGTGGGAAAGAGCCGGGCACGGCTGCTCCCCTGATATCGCCACGCACGGACCCCGCCCCCTTCCCCGGGGCGGGGGAGGAGCGCCGCAGGCGCGGGCGCGGTGGGGTCGCTGGCAGAAGCGTATAGGTATCTCCTTGCGAAGGCGCGGTCGGGGTGGGGGCTGCCGGCAGAAGCGTATAGGTATCTCCTTGCGAAGGCGCGGGCGCGGTGGGGTTGCCAGCAGAAGTGCATGGGTATCTCCTTGCGAAGGCGTGGGTGGGGCGGGGGTGCCGGCAGAAGTGCACGGGTATCTCCCTGCGAAGGCGCGGTCGGGGTGGGGGCCGCCGGCAGAAGCGTATGGGTATCCCTCTACAAAGCCGGCGAGGTGGGGTGTGTGGTGCCGGAGAGGGCATGCAGGTATCTTGTTGTGAGAAGAGGGCGAATTCCTCTCCCCTAAAACAGGCTCGCCTCCGAGTAGACCATGATCCCGTCCTCGTGGATATCAAACGGCTTGATCTCGCGAGAGTGGGCCGACCGGCGCATCTTCACGACCTCAAGGGCCAGGTGAACCTCGGTGAGCCCCGGAGAACGGATATAGCGCAGGAGGATCACCGCATCTGCCAGGTACTCCGCAAGGCCATACCGGCTCCCGTTCGGATCCCGTATATCGGTCTCGCTCGTCACCACGAGGGTGCAGGCCTCGTCCCGCATCATCTCGATGAACCCGAACATCTCCTGCCGCCGGACGGACTCGTCCACGAAGAGCCCTTCAAAGAGCGATATCGGATCGATGATCACCCTCGTGGCCCCGGTGCTCTTGATGAGGGCGGGAAGCTCGCTCTTGATGCTGCTGATAGCGAGGTTGAAGTCGGTCGGGTCCAGCCGGAGGAGGGAAAACCGGTCGCCAAAAACCTTCGTATCCCATCCTTTCTGCGCCATGGTGGCGTGGAGGAGTTCCTCCCGCTCCTCAAGGCTGATATAGATCACCCCCTCGCCCTGGCTGAGCCCCTCATACGCGAACTGAAGGGCAAACATCGTCTTCCCGGTCCCGTAGGTGCCGACGATCGCGCAGATGCTCCGCTCGAGAAGCCCTCCCATGAGCATCTCATCCAGGCCCACGACCCCGAACTTCACCCGGTTTGCCACCTATATCACCACCCTGATGTTCTTCACCTCAAACCCTTCCGCCGCAGATATCTTCACCGCGAACTTCACGAGATCCTTATCCTCGAGGCGGGGCATCACGCCCCGGAACCTCTCAAAGTGCATGACCCGCTGCCGGCGCTGTGCGCCGGTCTCTTCCCAGCGAAAGAGGAGCGTTGCGTCGACACAATCAGCGATCTCAAGTTCCTGCGACCGGTCCAGTATGCCGGAGGTGAGCAGGAGATAGATCGCTATGTTCCGGCGCTTTGCTGCCTGCTGCAGACCGCGCAGGAAGGCGATGAACGCATGCCACCGCGGGCTCCCCGTAAGCGACGGCGCGATCCCGGTCAGCGAATCCATGACGAGCAGGCTGTTGTCCGGGCACCCGTCGAGCACCCGGGCAACATCCGCCAGGATATCGCCGCTCTCCCGGCGCTGCTTCTTCTGCAGGCGCTCGATGGTGCTCCCTTCCCCGTACCAGCCCGGGGGGACGATGCTTGCATCGAAGTAGATCTCTGAGAGATCGTAAAAGACGATCTCTTCCTCAAGTTGCGTATAGAGATCCGGGTTGAACGAGAGGGCCATCTCCCTGAGGATATCCTCCCGCATCCGGGTGAGCGTCACGTACACGATCCTCCCCGGGAGAAGGAGGTGTTCGCCCGCCTTCCCGCTCCGCTTCAGGGTCGCAAGGTGCATGATCGATGTCTGCACAAACTCGACGTTGCCGGCACCATGCTCCCCGAGGAGCAGCACCACCGATCCCGGCGGAGCGCCCCCGTCCAGCAAGGGGTCGAGCGATGTGATGCCCGTCGGTACCCGTAATCGGAGGCGTTCGTGCATGGATACATCCTGTATATAAGGAGAACGATTTATGTATTCTGATCTCGCACAGGATCGGTGGAAGTTGCGGCAGAAGACAGCAGAAAACAGATTTATATGGATGCCGCTCCAGATCACCTAGTGTTTATGCGGATTCCCGGCGGGAGGTGCCTATCCCCCGGGGACCTGGGCCTACAACGATGCGGATCAAGGAGATTATGCAGCAGACAGCAGGATATCTTCTGACGAAGACATGTACGGGTGCGCCGTTGGCGCGGATGCCGCGATGACGCAGGGTATCCCCCATCCGGCGGCAAAAGAGCCTCCCTCCCGCGAGAGGGGCACCCTCTCCCGCCTCCTGGACCATTCCTGCTTCTTCCGGAAGGTCGGTCCGGCCGCAGGCAGGTACGACTTCGCGGAGCACGGCCCCCTTGTGGAGGCAGAACCCCCTTCCGGCTACGAAGAGCTCGACCGCTACTGGATCGCCGCAGGCCTCTCCCTTGCCGTGATCGCTAAAAACACCCGGACGAACCAGGCCGAATACCTCCTCTTCGAGCCGGTGCTCTCGGAGTTCGAGTATGAACTCCTCGAACGGCTCTTTGACGACCTCCGCGACGTCCTGATCCTTGACGATCACGACCTCATTGCCGATCGCCGGGTGGTCCTCTCTCGGAAGGCGCAGGACCTGTTCGCGGAGTACGGCCTCACGCTCGACGACACCTCGGCCTTCAAGATCCGCTACTACCTTGAGCGCAACTTCCTCGGCTGGTCGCGCATCGATGCGCTGATGAAAGACCCTCGTATCGAGGATATATCCTGTGACGGCATCCGAATACCGCTCTTCCTCTACCATCGCCGGCACCAGAACATCAAGACGAACATCTTCTTTGACGAACCGGCATTAAACTCGCTCGCGATCACCCTTGCGCAACGTTCAGGCAAGCACGTCTCGATAGGGAGCCCGCTTGTGGATGCAACCCTCCCCGACGGTTCGCGGTTGCAGCTCACCTTCGGCAGCGAGGTCACCACCCGGGGCACATCGTTCACGATCCGGAAGTTCCGCGAGACGCCCTTCACGCCCGTCGAACTGATGGAGACAAAGACCTTCGACGTCGACCAGCTCGTCTACTTCTGGATGGCGATCGAGAACAACAAAAGTCTGCTCTTCGTCGGCGGCACCGCGTCGGGAAAGACCACATCGCTCAACGCGGTCGCCCTCTTCATACCGCCGCTTGCAAAGATCGTCTCCATCGAGGATACCCGCGAGATCACGCTCTACCACGAGAACTGGGTTGCGACCGTCACGCGCGAGAGGATATCGGAAGGGCTCGGCGCCACCATCGGGATGTTTGACCTCCTCAAGGCCGCTATGCGGCAGCGCCCCGAGTACATACTGGTCGGCGAGGTCAGGGGTAACGAGGCCCAGACTCTCTTTCAGGCAATGAACACCGGGCATACGACGTTCTCCACCATGCATGCCGGGGGCGTCGACGCGGCGATCCACCGCCTGGAGAACGCACCGCTCAACGTCCCACGGAACATGCTCCAGGCGCTCGACATCATATCCGTCCAGGCGCTCACCCACCGGGGATACGACCGCGCGCGGAGGTGCCGGGAGATCGTCGAGATCGCCGGGATCGATCCCATCACCGGCAGCCTCCAGGTGAACACGGTCTACGAGTACAACCCCGTGCCCGATACCTTCTCCTACTCGGGGCGATCACGGATCCTCGGCGAGATCATGGAGTACCGCGGCTGGAGCCGGACCCGCCTCGACGAGGAGATGCAGATCCGGCGTTCCGTCCTTCTTGCGATGCAGAATCAGGGCATCAAAGACTACAGGTCGGTCGCCCGGATCATCCAGGCCTTTACGATCGAGCCTGACCGGGTGCTCGCTTCTCTTGACGACCTCGGCAGGTTGATCCGGTGATCCTGCCCCCCTGTATACGGATCCGCCGTCTTATCCGCCGGTTGGTGGAGCGCGACCCCATACGCTACCGGAGCCTCCGCGAAGACCTTGTTGCGGCGAATCTTGGTGTCACCCTCGACCGGTACCTCCTCCTGACGTTCCTCGCCTCCGGGCTCTTCGGCGCCTTCTGGGCTATCCTGGCCTTCCTCGTGCTGCGATTTGCAGTTCTCCCGCGGATGAGCATCGGGATCTACAACGTCTTTGCCATCCACCTCCCGGAGGTCATGCTGGTGGATCCCATGATCAGCATTCTCCAGGTCGTCGCAAGCCTGGTTGTCTTCCTCATCACCGCCTATGCGGCCTCTCTCGTCTTCCTGCAGTATCCAACCCTCGTAAAGGCGAACCGGGCAACCCGGATCAACCTGCTGCTCCACCACGCCGTCGCCTACATGTATGCCATGCGCCAGGGCGGGGCGGAGATGATGGGGGTCTTCCGGGCGATCGGCGGGAACTCTGCAGTCTACGGCGAAGCGGCCCACGAATTCCGGCGCGTTATCCGGGATACCGATTACTTCGGCTACGACCAGATCGCGGCTCTCCGACACCTGCAGGAGACGACCCCGTCGGAGAAACTCGCCGAGTTCGTCCAGGATCTCGTCTCCGTGGTCGAGAGCGGGGGGGATATGCTCGCCTTCCTCGATGCCCGGGTCCGCATCTACCAGGAAGAGGCCCGGTTCGAGCAGAAGACCTTCCTCTCCACGCTCCAGCTCGTAGCCGAGGCATACGTGACGCTCTTCGTCGCCGGTCCGCTCTTTATCATCATCGTCATGGTGGTCATGGGGTTTATGGGCAGCACGCCCATCCTGCAGCTCTCGGTTATCATCTATGTCCTGGTCCCGGTCGGGTCGCTCCTCTTCATCCTCTTTCTTGACGTGATATCGATCAAGACCGAGGGCATCGAGCGGTACACCGAGACGCGCTGGCTCGACGAGTTCGACGACGTCCGGGTCGAGGAGCGGACCGGCGACGAAGTACAGGTCCGGCAACTGCAGCGCTACGACCGCATCAGAAACATCCGCGCCTTCTTGCGCCATCCGCTCAAGGCATTCCTCGTCGATCCGAACCGAACGTTCTACGTGACGGTGCCGGTCGCGCTCGTCTACGTTCTCCTTGCCTTCTTCATGACCCCGGCCTACACCGACGTCGAGGTGCTGATCGACGTCCTCGACGACCACATAATCATTGCGCTGCTTATCATCCTTGTCCCGTTCGGCGCCTTCCACTGGTTCTGGCAGAAGACGGTGATGGGCCTGGAGGCCTCCATCCCCGAATTCCTCAACCGTCTCTCGGGTATAAACCAGGTGGGCCTGACCCTTGTACAGGCCATCACGATCGTGGTGAAGGCGGATCTCGGGGTGCTGACCTACGAGATCAAGAAGATCAAGCGCGATATCGATTGGGGTGCGAGCATCCAGGACGCGCTTGTCCGGTTCGAGGAGCGGATACGCACCCCTGCCATTGCCCGTGCGGTCACCCTGATCACGACGGCAAGCCGGATGACCGGCGATATAGGCGAGGTGCTGAACATCGCCGCCCGCGACGCCGCAATGTCGGAGACTCTCAAGCGCGAGAGGCGGGGGGAGATGTTCATCTACGTCGCCATCGTCTACCTGGTCTTCATCGTCTTCCTCTTCGTCGTGATCGTCATCGATACCCAGTTCCTCTCCGCGCTCGCAGAGACTGAGGCTCTCTCTCCCGGCGGATATGCCGCCGGGATATCGTTCGGAAAGACCCCCGTCATCACGTTCGAGCGCCTCCTCTTCCATGCGTGTCTCATCCAGGCGCTCTTCTCGGGCCTGATCGCCGGGGAGATGGGAGAGGGATCGCTCCGGGCGGGGGTCAAACACGCCGCCGTGATGGTGTTCATCGCGTTCGTTGTGTTTACTATTGCCCTGTAATAGTCCCCGATCTCCACCTCCGGCCGGCCCGTGCGGGAACTCCTCTCTATCGGGCATCAGCCTTCCGCCTCACCGTGCCGTGGGTTTTGCGATAGAACTTTATATTCTCCGCTAGAGATCACTCTCCTGGTGATACAAGATGTGTACTGTTGGCGGACCAGTCGATATCGAGTTCAACGAACGGGTGAAAGGCAGGAATTATCGCTGCAAGGAGTGCGGCGAGCGGTTTAAGGGCATCGGAAAGCGGCCCATGTGCCCGAGCTGCCAGTCGGAAGATGTCGAAGAGGCCTGAAGGCAGCGCATCCGGGAGCCCTCCCACCGCGCCGGGCGAGGCTGCCGTCCCCCTCGCGAGGGAGATCCTGATCATCAGGAGAGGTGGCTCTTTTCTGCTCGTGGGGAAGGCCGGTTCCCGGTTTACCCTCTGTATCGAGACCCCTGACGACGAGTACTGCCTTGCGGTCGACCCCGACGATCTCGTCGTCGTCTCGATGCCGGAGGGCGGGCCTATCGAGCAGGCACGCATGATGCTCGAGCTGGTCCGGCAGTACCATATCCCGCTCGTCGTTCTTCCAAAAGATCATCCGGGGTCAAAACGGCTTTCGATGGTCGTCTCGGTTGCTCCGGAGATCCTGCTTGCCTGCGACGTCCGGCGAGGAACCCACCCCGAGCAGCACCTCCTCTGCTCGTCGGCAGAACTCTCCGGGCTCTCGCTTGCCGGGGTTCCCGGGGGTATTACACTGAAACAACTCCCCCCCGGGGCGACAGTAGAACGTCTGAATCCGGAGAAATCCTCTACGGACAAACAACAATAAATATATGCTCATTTTCATCAAATACTTATAAGCCGTGAGAAGGAGGGTTTGATGAAGACCGATGTCCTGAAAAGCATCAGGGAAACTGAAGAAGAGTATCAGGCAATGATCCGTGATGCGCAGGCCGGGAGGAAAAAAAGCCTCTCGGATGCCGAGTTGGAGGCTGATAACCTGGTCCAGAAGGCACAGAGCGATGCCGGGGACTACAGGAATCGGCGTCTTGCAGAGGCACGGGCCCAGGCGCAGAACAGGTACGCAGAGATAGTCAGGGAGGGTGAAGCGCGCGCAGAGACGCTCAAAGCGCAGGGAGGCAAAAACCTCACACGAGCTGTAGACTTTGTCGTCTCGCGGTTCAAGGAGCACCTGCATGTTAAGGCCTGAAGGGATGCGCCGACTGCTCATCGCAGTCCCGAAGGGTGAGATCGATACCGTTATCAGGGAACTCTACCGGCACAACATCTACCACATCGAAGATTTTGTGCCGGAGAGCGAGTCTCCCGATGAGTTATCGATCGGTCACCCGCTCCCGGGAGCAAGCGATGCGGCCTCGGCGCTCATCAAGGTCAGAGCCATCGAGAATGCGTGCGGGATAGATCCCGATAGCGTTGAGATCAAAGAGAAGATTCCCGCATCGAAGGTCAGGGAGCGGATAAGGACGGACCTTCCCGCCATCCAGAAGGAGGTGGAAGGCCTCGTCGCAACACGCTCGAAGCTTGAGGCGCAGAAGAAAGAGCACGAGCAGCGCGCAAAAGAACTCGAACCGTTTGCCGCGCTCCCTCTTGACCTGGAACTTTATCGGGGATATATCCGGTTTACTGTCTTTACCGGGCATATCAGGCACGATGTAGCCATCGACGTCCCCCACGAGAAATATTTTTCCGACAGGGTGGACGGCAACATGATCGCCGTCGTGGTGCCAAACGAGCACCGCGAAGAGGTCGAGCGGACTCTTCTTGATTCCGGGTTCCAGGCGATTCCCGTCCCTGAAGAGGCGGGAGCTCCGGCTGATCGTCTGAAGAGCCATATCGACGAGGCCCGGGAGGCCACTACCGGGATCGCCGGGGTCAACCAGAGGCTTGCAGAGATCCGGGACAGGCACACTGATCTCCTGGTAGCATGCGATGAACTACTCACGGCCGACGTAGAGCGGGCGGAAGCCCCGTTGCGGTTTGCTACCACGGAGGAGACCTTCATCACCGAAGGCTGGGTGCCTGAGGACCGGGCGGACGGGATCCGGGCGGCACTGGAGAAGGCCACCAACGGTCGGATCTACATCGGGGAACTGGCGATCGATGACGACGCAAAAGTCCCGGTGGAGTACGAGAACCCGTCGTTTGCCTCACCGACCCAGGTGCTCATGGATATCTACGCGCGACCCCGGTACTCCGAGCTCGACCCGACACTGATGGTAGCCATCGTATACCCCATCTTCTTCGGGCTGATCCTCGGCGACGTGGGGTACGGCGCGATCCTGCTCGCCTTAAGCTTCGGGCTCCGGAAGTTCCTGAAGGGTGACGAAGGAAGGATGCTTCTATCGGTGCTCACGTACTCAAGTATATCGAGCATCATATTCGGGGTTCTCTACAGCGAGTTCTTTGGGGCTGCACTCCCGTGGCCGGCGCTGATCTTCAATCGGCACCTTAACATCGGAGGAGCCGCAGGCGGTCACCCCCCTCAGATCACCGAACTCATGATCCTCGCGATCTGGATCGGCATCCTGCATATCACGCTCGGGCGCATCCTCGGTATGGTCAACGCCCGGAAGCTCCATCACGGAAGACACGCGGCAAAAGCGGCAATCGCCAACGCCGGGTGGATCGGGACGATGTGGGGTATTCTCATCATGATCTGGTCACTCTACGCCATCCCGCTGATGCCCGACCTGACGGGTCTTCCCGTTGTCGCCATGGGGTTCAACGTTGCCGCCGTGGTGGGAGCCGTCCTTCTGGTGGCAGGCATTCTCGGGATCGCGCAGGAGAACGCACTCGAGCTTGTCGAGATCCCGACGATCATCAGTCATGTATTGTCGTACGCCCGTCTCGTGGCGGTGGGCTTATCCTCGGTCGCCATCGCGATGGTGGTCAACTTCATCGCGATCGGCATGCTGATACAGCCCCAGATCGAAGCGATCACACCGCTCGGCGTGATCCTCATCATCTTCGGCGTTCTTGTCCTCTTCGTAGGGCATGCGCTGAACACAGCACTCGGCCTCCTTGGAGGCGGTCTGCACTCACTTCGTCTTCACTATGTCGAGTTCTTCACCAAGTTCTACAAAGGTGGAGGCAAGAAGTACAACCCGTTTGGCATGAAATCAAAGTTTACGGAGGAATAAAGAAATGGCAGATGTTGTAATGACTCTTGAAATGGTACAGGCATCGCAGCTGGGAATGAAAGCAATTGGCGCAGGGCTTGCAGTCGGTCTGACCGGCATCGCATCCGGTATTGCGGAGATGGCGATCGGTTCCGCTGCGGTCGGGGCGACGGCGGAGAACCGCGACGTATTCGGTCTGGTGCTGCTGCTTACTGTTATTCCCGAAACCATCGTCATCTTCGGTCTTGTGGTTGCACTGCTGCTTCTGTTCTGATGGAGTGGACCATGGGACTCGAAGCAGTCGTCAACGAGATCCGGGAGAAAGGGCGAAGAGAGGTCGAGGCGGTCCGGGCAGAGACCCGGGCCGACGTCGAGGAGATCCTGAAGGACGCACAGGCCCGGGCTGCCGCAATCAAGGTCTCGGCCGAAGAAGAGGCGAACCGGGCCGCCGCCCACATCACCAACCAGGAGACCTCGGCAGCAAACCTCGTCGTCAAGCGGCAGATCTTGAACGCCCAGAAGACGCTCCTCGATCAGGTCTATTCGGCCTCGCTCGCTGCTGTCGGTGATCTGCCTGCTGAGTTCCACGAGAAGGCGCTCACAGACCTGTTGAAGAGAGCGGCAAAGGAGATAGAGAAGGGCACCGTGCACGCAAACCGGCGGGATACCCCGGTCGTCAAGAAGGTCCTCGGCGAGACAAAGTCTCTCTCGGGCTACACGGTGGGCGCGCCCGTAGAGATCCCCGGCGGCATCGTCGTCGAGAGCACCGACGGCGACCTGCAGATCGACTACAGTTACCGCACGTTCCTGGATGAGATCTGGGAATCCGCCCTGAAGGATGCGTCGGATATCCTGTTCACATGAGGGGGTTCATACATGGCAGGGATGAGTAGTAGCGGCGGATTTGCAACCAACTACATCTACGCCTGCACCCGGATGCGGGTACGGCGATCGTTGCTGATACCGCGTGAAGATTATATCCGGATGCTGAATATGAGCCTGCCTGAGATCACCCGGTTCATCGGCGCCGAGGGCGGTTACGGGTCCGAGATCGATGAACACGGCACCTCCTTCTCCGGTATCAACCTCGTCGAGGTGGCGTTAAGCTGGAATCTCGCAAAGGAGTACCAGAAGATCCTGGAACTTGTGCCCGGGGAACTGAAGTATTTCACCGAGAGTTACCTGCGCCGCTGGGATATCCAGAACGTCGTCACCGTCCTGCGCGGCAAGATGCAGGGGATGTCGCCGGGCAGGATCAAGGAGGTCCTGGTCCCGGCCGGCAGGCTTGACCGGGTCGCCCTCGACCGCCTGATCGCCGAAGAGTCACCGGAACGGGTCGTCGAGGCCCTCCGGGGCGAGCAGTTCTACCCGGTCCTCGAACGGGAACTCCCCCGCGCGATAGAGACCGGGTCGTTTGCCCACCTGGAGAACGAGCTCTACAAGGGTTACTACGCACGGCTCATCGCCGATGCGAAAGCGGGCGTCAAGGGTGGGAACGTATTCCTGAAGTACATCGAGCTCGAGATCGATACCCGGAACATCCAGAACCTCTTCCGCCTCCGGGCCGGGAACGTCCATGAGGACGTGCGGGAACTGATGATCCCCGGCGGTTCGTTCTCGGTGGAAGAACTGCAGCGGCTCTCGGGGCTTGAGGATAAAGACGAGTTCATCGACGCTTTAAAAAAGCAGGTGAGATCGGTCCCGCTCCTGAACACGCTCGAGACCATCCGGGGCAAGACCGCCCTGCATGCGATCGAGGTTGCGCTGACCCGGGTCCAGCTCGATCAGATGGTGCGGATATCGAAGCGGTATCCGTTCTCGGTCCTGCCCGTCATCGTCTACCTGGAGGAGAAGAAGTATGAGGTCGCGAACCTTCGCGCCCTCGCCCGGGGCAAGGAGGCCGGCCTCCCCGGCGAGCGATTACAGGGCTACCTGGTGATGTAAGCATGGAGATCGCAGTTGTCGGGAGCGGTGAATTCATACTCGGTTTTCGGCTCGCGGGCGTCAGGAGGACCTACGCGGCCGAGACCGACGAGCGGCTGGTCGAGCATATCAACCGGGTACTGGAGGATAAAGACGTCGGCATCCTTGTGCTGAAAGGCAGTGACATGGAGCGGGTCCCCCTGCGGCTCCGCACCGTCCTCGAGAACTCCGTTAAGCCGACGGTGATCGCCATCGGCGGAGAGGAGGGCGGCCTGTCGATGAGAGAGAGAATCAAGAGATCGGTGGGTGTTGATCTGTGGAAGTAATGAAGAAAAGCAAGGAGAACGGGGCTCAGGGAGCCCTGAAACGAATCTCAGGGCCGGTCGTCACTGCCGTTGGTATCGACGCACACATGTACGACGTGGTGAAGGTCGGCAACGAGGAACTGATGGGGGAGGTCATCAAGATCCAGGGTGAGAACGTCATCATCCAGGTCTACGAGGACACCGCCGGCATCAGGCCCGGCGAACCGGTGACGAACACCGGCCTCTCGCTCGCCGTGGAGCTCGGGCCCGGCCTGCTGACCAGTATCTACGATGGGATCCAGCGGCCGCTCGAGGTGCTCGTGGACAAAATGGGCAACTTCATCGAGCGCGGCGTTTCGGCCCCCGGCCTCTCGCACGAGAAGAAGTGGGAGTTCGTGCCCACGGTAAAGGCGGGTGATGTCGTCAAGGCCGGCGACATACTCGGTACGGTCCAGGAGACGAACATCGTCCACAAGGTCATGGTCCCGCCGAACGCAAAAGGCGGCAAGGTCAAGAAGATCACGGCCGGCAGTTTCACGGTGGACGAAACGGTCTGCACCCTTGAGGACGGCACCGCTATCACGATGCTCCAGCGCTGGCCGGTCCGGGTGCCCCGGCCCGTGAAGCAGAAGCTGAACCCGGACATCCCGCTGATCACCGGTCAGCGGATCCTGGACGGTCTCTTTCCCATTGCAAAGGGCGGAACGGCGGCCATCCCCGGACCGTTCGGGAGCGGCAAGACGGTCACCCAGCAGCAGCTTGCAAAGTGGTCCGACGCCGAGATCGTCGTCTACATCGGCTGCGGTGAGCGCGGCAACGAGATGACCGAGGTTCTGACCGAGTTTCCGGAACTGGAGGACCCAAAGACAGGCAAACCGCTGATGGAGCGGACGGTCCTGATCGCAAACACATCCAACATGCCGGTCGCGGCCCGTGAAGCATCCGTCTACACGGGGATCACGATCGCCGAGTACTTCCGCGACATGGGCTACGACGTCTCTCTTATGGCCGACTCCACGTCGCGGTGGGCTGAAGCCATGCGCGAGATCTCGAGTCGTCTTGAGGAGATGCCCGGCGAAGAGGGGTACCCCGCATACCTTGCGGCGCGCCTCTCGGAGTTCTACGAGCGTGCCGGCCGCGTCATCAACTTAAACGGCGCGGGCGGTTCGGTCTCGGTCATCGGCGCGGTCTCTCCGCCCGGCGGCGACTTCTCCGAGCCCGTCACCCAGAACACTCTCCGTATCGTCAAGGTCTTCTGGGCACTGGACGCAAAGCTCTCCCAGCGCCGGCACTTCCCGGCCATCAACTGGCTGAACTCCTACTCGCTCTACCTCGATGCGCTCACCGGGTGGTACGACAGTGAGGTCTCGCCCGAGTGGAACCCGCTCCGGGCGTGGGCGATGGGTGTCCTCCAGAAGGAGGCCGAGCTCCAGGAGATCGTCCAGCTGGTCGGTTCCGACGCCCTCCCCGATGAGGAGCAGGTCACCATCGAGGTGGCGCGGATGATCCGCGAGATCTTCCTGCAACAGAACGCCTACGATGCGGTGGATACGTTCTGCCCGATGTCCAAGCAGTACGATATGATGAAGGCGATCAAGTTCTACGCCGATCTCGCGCGCACCGCCCAGGCAGGCGGAGCAACCCCGCAGCAGGTCATCGGCGTGAAGAGCAAGAACGAGCTTGTTCAGATCAAGTTCATCAAGGACTACGAGCCGGTGCTTGCACAGATCCGGAAGGATATGGAAGCTGAATTCGATGCAGTAAGGGCGGCGTGATCATGAAGGAGTATAGAACGGTTGCACAGATTGCAGGCCCCCTGGTCTTCGTCGAGAAGACGGAGCCGGTGGGATACAGCGAGCTCGTCAACATCGTGACCGCCGACGGCACGGTCAAGCGCGGCCAGGTGCTGGACACGAGCGACGAAGTCGTTGTCGTCCAGGTCTTCGAGACCACCGCAGGTATCGGCAGGGATTCGGGCATCCGCTTCACCGGCGAGACGATCAAGATGCCGGTCGGGAAGGATATGCTCGGGCGTATCCTCTCCGGCGGCGGCAAGCCGATCGACGGCGGCCCGGAGATCGTGCCCGAAAAGAGGCTTGAGATCACCGGCGCGGCCATCAACCCCTACGCCCGTGCGTCTCCCGCGGACTTCATCCAGACGGGTATATCGACGATCGACGGGACGAACACCCTTGTCCGGGGTCAGAAACTCCCGATCTTCTCGGGGTCGGGTCTCCCCCACAACGACGTGGCTCTCCAGATCGCCCGTCAGGCCAAGGTGCCCGGGTCGAAGGAAGAGTTCGCCGTAGTCTTTGCGGCGATGGGTATCACCCGGGAAGAGGCCAACTACTTTATGGCCGACTTCGAGAAGACCGGCGCCCTCGAACGGGCGGTCGTCTTCTTGAACCTCGCGGATGACCCGGCAGTCGAGCGGATCATCACGCCGCGTCTCGCCCTCACCACGGCAGAGTATCTGGCGTTCGACCTCGGCTACCACGTGCTCGTCATCCTGACGGATATGACCAACTACTGCGAGGCGCTCCGCCAGATCGGCGCGGCACGTGAGGAAGTGCCCGGACGACGCGGCTACCCGGGTTACATGTACACGGACCTTGCGAGCATCTACGAGCGTGCCGGCATCATCAAAGGCGTCAAGGGCTCGGTGACCCAGATCCCGATCCTGACGATGCCGGGCGACGATATCACCCACCCGATCCCGGACCTCACCGGTTACATCACCGAAGGCCAGATCGTGGTCAACCGTGATCTGCACCGGAAGGGTATCTACCCGCCGATCAACGTGCTGCCGTCGCTCTCCCGCCTGATGAACCTCGGTATCGGGAAAGGGCACACCCGCGAGGATCACAAGAAGGTCTCCGACCAGCTCTATGCGGCGTATGCCGAGGGTAACGACCTCCGGGGGCTTGTCGCCATCGTCGGCAAGGATGCGCTCTCGGAGCGCGACCGGATGTTCCTTGAGTTCGCCGACCTCTTCGAGGACCGGTTCGTCAGGCAGGGCCTCTACGAGGACCGGTCGATCGTCGAGACGCTCGATCTCGGCTGGGATCTCCTCGCGACACTGCCCGAGGAGCAGCTGGTGCGTATCGACCGCGAACTGATCCAGAAGTATCACCCGAAGTACCGCAAGAAGGCCCAGGGGTAAGCATCCATGGCGCTGCGAGACATCAAGCCGACCCGCTCTGAACTGATCAACATCAAGCGACGGATCAAGCTCTCGGAGCGCGGCTACAACATCTTAAAGATGAAGCGCGATGGGCTGATCCTGGAGTTCTTCAAGGTGCTGCAACAGGCCAAAGACAGCCGCGGCGCACTGACGGAGCGGTATACGCACGCTATGGAGATGATCGCCCTTGCAGAGACTGTGGAAGGGGCGATAGGGGTGAAGGCCGCCGCACTCTCGGCATCCGACATCCCCGCCATAACCCTCGCAAGCAAGAACATCATGGGCGTCGTCGTCCCGGAGATCGAGGCGTCTTCCGTCAGGAAGGGCATCCTTGACCGCGGCTACGGCATGCTCGGCACATCCGCCGTCATCGACGAGACCGCGGAGGCGTTTGAGGATCTGCTCGAGGCGGTCATCGAGGCGGCCGAGATCGAGACGACCATGAAGCGGCTGCTCGATGAGATCGAGAGCACCAAGCGGCGCGTGAACGCGCTCGAGTTCAAGGTGATCCCTGAGCTCACCGAGGCGCGCGACTTCATCAAGATGCGGCTCGATGAGATGGAGCGTGAGGAGCTCTTCCGCCTGAAAAAGATTAAGGCACGGAGCGCCTGAGTAGGGTACAGGTGATACCCGGTGGATATCGGTACGCTTGCTGATGCAGGGAAACTGAAGGGGACGGTGTTGCTGCGGGTGGATCTCAACTCCCCCATCGACCCTTCCTCAAACCAGATATTAGACGACAAGAGGTTTCGGGAGCACCTGCCGACGGTGCAGGCACTCGATGATGCGCGGCTTGTCATCCTCACGCACCAGAGCAGGCCCGGCAAGAAGGATTACACGACGCTTGAAGCGCACGCGGCGAAGTTCGAGCGGCTGCTCGGCCGCCCGGTGACCTACGTGGACGATGTATTCGGGCGGTGCGCCCGCGATGCTATCCGGGGCGCGAAGCGCGGAGATATCCTGATGCTCGAGAACCTCCGGTTTGCCGCCGAGGAGAACCTGACCCTGAAACCGGAAGAGGCCAAAAAGACCATCCTCGTACGGAGGCTCGCCGCGATGGCCGACTTCTACGTCAACGATGCGTTCGGCACGGCGCACCGCTCGCAGCCCTCGATCGTGGGGCTGCCGCTTCTGCTTCCGTCGGTGGCCGGCCTCCTGATGGAGAAAGAGGTTGCAAACCTCTCCCGGGTCTTTACCGGCGCCCCGCGCCCCGTCACCTTCGTCCTTGGGGGGACGAAGGTGGACGACTCGATCGCGGTCGCAGAGAACGTCCTTCTGCGCGGGACGGCCGACCGCGTCATCGTGGTCGGCGTGGTCGGAAACGTCTTTTTGCTCGCGGCCGGCTACGATATCGGCCGGCCTTCGGCCCGCCTGATCGACGACCTCGGCTACCGCGGCGAGATCGAGCGCGCCCGAGATCTCCTTAAGACCTACCGGGACCGGATCCTGATGCCTCATTCGGTTGCGGTCCGCGAGGACGGCGGGCGGGCGGAGTACCCGGTCGATGCCGTCCCGGAGGATGCCCAGGTGCTCGACATCGGGAGCGAGTCGATCGACCGCCTCACAGAGGCGGTATCGGCGTCGGGGACGGTCGTGGTGAACGGCCCTGCAGGGCTCTTTGAGGAAGAGCAGTTCGCCGTCGGCACGTTCGATCTCCTGAGGGCGGCCTCGACCGTCGAGTTCTCGGTGGTGGGCGGCGGGCATTCCGGCGCGGCCATCGAGCGGCTCGGCATCGAAGACCGGTTCACTCACATATCCACCGGCGGCGGGGCGGCGATCGAGTTCCTGACCGGAAAGAAGATGCCCGCCCTTGAGGCGCTGGAGATGTCGAAGAAGATCTTCGGGTGAAGGAGGGCGCGGTCCGTGCCCGGCACCGTGGAACGGGCGGCAGGTGACCCCCGCCGTCACACCCCGTTATGTGTCACCCGTGGCTCCCCGGTTCTGGTTCCCGAAAAAATGAGGTGGGGAGCCCACACCCGAACACTTCGTGAGCCCGGTGAGATCTCGCTTGTAGCCGATGAATACTGGTGCAGGGGCGCGTCGTGTTGTGCCCGGAGCGTCCCTCGTTGTTATCCCTGTATTGCTGATAGGTGTGTGGTGTTTGTGGTCGTTGCTGATGGAAATTGAATGACTGACGGTCGCTGGGTGTGGTCGTACCCCGATCCAATGTCTCTATTATTGGCTATATAATATTTTCCTATAATTATATTGTGGATATATGACGACAAATCGCAAAAATGATGTCTTAAACCGTTCTTTTAATCATAAAAATTGTTTAAATAATCTTTTTCTGTAACCATGTTCTTTATATGTTATCTTTGGGATTGGTGCAACGCTGCCCGGGGTACCCCCCGGCCCGCGCTGCCGCCGGATCACTCGCGGAGGAGGGCGACCCGGGAACCGACAGGGATACCGATATCCGCGCCGATCGGGCCGCACTTCACCGACATAAGGTAAGCCACCGGCGGGAGATCGCCCTCGTCGGAGAGCGACTCGTAGTTTGCCATGCCCTTCGCGATGACAAGCGTCGCGCGGTCGAGCGCGTCGGCGAGGATGGGTGGAAGAAGATCCCGGTTGAGACCGAGCTCGGCTATCCCATCCGTGGTGGTGGTGAGGATATCCACCCGGCGGTCGAGCCCGAGCGCCAGCGCATCCTCGATCGTCGCGTCGTTTAAGATCGGCGCGCCTCTGACGGCAAACGTGACGTGTGATCCGCTCTTCCTGAGGTGTTCGGCAAGCAGGGCGTCAAAGACGATCTCCCCGCAGTTGTCGGCGAGGTAGACCACCCGGGCGGTGAGGGGCTCCATCCGGTCGGTATCATCGACGGTCAACCCGAAAGCGAACTCCCGGTGAAAGAACCCGACGAAGTCGTCGGTGACGGTATGGGCCTTTGAGCCGTAGTCCAGCGTGTTGCCGATGACCGATGCGAGCACGAGGTCGTGAAATGTCGCAAGGCTGCCGCGCACCCTCCGGCAGACTGCCAGAGCGTCTCCGTGGTTCGCCTGTTTCAATGCGCGGTATGGGTCGGTGCTGCCGAGCATCCGGTAGGCAAGACGGTGCACGCGGCTCGCGATGACCGGCGCGGGTACCGGGTCGGCGAGCGAGCGGGCGAGGAGTTCCCGGCATGCCTCGACGATAGCCCGAATGCGCACCGGGTCGTCGGTACAGAGCCGGCTCTCATACTCGACACGGGAGATCAGGCAGTCCGTGCAGCCCTGGTGGAGTCTCATGGTGAAGATAACTGGGTCCGGCGAAAGCAAAAAGGTACGGATGGGGCCACTGCGATTTGAACGCAGGTCAGAAGACCCCCAGTCTCCTAGGATGGCCAGGCTACCCTATGGCCCCTCCTCAGTAGTATGTGCTCAAATTGCACATATAGTTTCGCCTCCCGAGAGCGGAGACGGAGGGGTTATCCTCGCATTCTCTTGTACTCTTCGACGTTCCGCGTCAGCTGTTCCAGTTCGCTGCCGGTGATCTCCATCCTGCCCGTCAGCGCATCGACCTCCGTGAGGAGCTGCTGGATGCGCACGTACATGACGTACATGATAAACAACAGGCAGATGATGATCACCGAGAGTAAAACTATCATGAGTCCATTGATGTCGAACATTCTGAATCCCTCCTGAATAGTGCGCGGGCAAACCGCTCGATAAATCCTTCCCTGACCTTTTCGGGCTCTTCCTCGATGGGGAGACCCGCCAGCGTGGCCGCAATCCTCCGGAATGCTTTTGATGACTCGGACTGCGGGTACTTCGCGACGACCGGCATCCTCGCCGCCGCTGCCCTTCTCACGTTCGCGTCCTCGGGTATGATATCGATGACCGGCACGCCCAGGGCCTTCTCGATCTTCCCCCGACTCACATCGGTGCTCTCCATGGTCATCCGGTTGAGGAGCGTCCCCATGACGGTGCCGCCGACCATCTCCGTCAGGATCCTGATCTTCAAGGCATCCACGAGCGAGGAGAGTTCGGGATTCACCACCAGCAGCACCTCGTCCGCCACGCTGAGGGGCATGATCGCATCGGTGCTGATGCCGGCAGGTGCGTCGAAGAAGAGGTAGTCGCAGCGGTCGGTCAGATCGGTCATCACGTCCTTGAGCCGCGCAGGATCCGCGTTCTGGAAACCCTCAAGTGAAGGGCCGCTCGGGACGATCTTGAGGCCGTAGGGCCCCTCATAAATGGCATCCTGGATCGGTGCTTTCCCTGCAAGAACCTCATGGAGCGTGACCGGCGTCCTGGTGAGTCCGAGCACCAGCCCGAGGTTGGCCATACCTATATCCGTATCGACGATACAGGTCTCCCTGCCGTACTGGGCCAGTGCTGTTCCGAGATTCGCGACCACGGTCGTCTTTCCGGTCCCTCCCTTTCCGGAGGCGATTGTGTAGGCCCTGATCATCTAAAATCGTCTCAGGGATAGGTTGCAGTGATCTAATTTAAACTTATTCGTTCGGTCTCTTCGTGGAAAAAGGAGAGTCTGCTTTTATACCAGGTATTCTCTCCCTCG
>Ga0208041_1001126_pt1 | contig 19191 bp, 18 predicted proteins | sample AD_SCU002_MetaG_FD_184453 | JGI IMG/M metagenome (GOLD analysis project Ga0208041, IMG submission 184453) | Active sludge microbial communities of municipal wastewater-treating anaerobic digesters from China - AD_SCU002_MetaG (SPAdes) (version 2) | ecosystem: Engineered > Bioreactor > Anaerobic...
GACCCCGATGGGTTCTGGGATAGTGCCGCCAGAGAACTTGAATGGTTCCAGCCCTGGGACCAGGTGAGAGAATGGGAATACCCGCACGCCAGGTGGTTTGTGAACGCAAAGCTCAACATCACCCACAACTGCCTGGACCGCCACGCCCACAGCCAGCGGCGAAACAAGGTCGCCCTCATGTGGCGGGGAGAGACCGAGGACGAGGAGCGTATCCTCACCTACCGCCAGCTCCTGCAGGAGGTCTGCCGGTTCGCAAACGGCCTCTCCCGCCTTGGCGTCAGGAAGGGCGACCGGGTCTGCATCTACATGCCGGTCGTCCCCGAGCAGATCGTCGCGATGCTCGCCTGCGCCCGCATCGGGGCCATCCACACGGTCGTCTTCGGCGGGTTCGGTGTCAGCGCGCTCAACCAGCGTATCCGGGGCACCGCCGCGAAGGTAGTCATCACCGCCGACTTCACCTACCGGCGCGGCAAGGCAATCCCGCTCAAAAACATCGTAGAGGAAGCGGTCGTCAAAGCCCCGAGCGTCGAGCGGATCGTCATCCTCCGGCGTGACGCCGAGAAACCCGTCGAGATCCACCCCGAGATGGAAGTAGACTACCACGACCTGATGAACGGCGTGGGGCGCGAATGCCCGCCCGAGCCGATGGATGCCGAGGATCCGCTCTTCATCCTCTACACGAGCGGCACCACCGGATCCCCGAAGGGCATCGTACACGCCTGCGGCGGCTATATGGTCGGGACCTACTACACGACAAAGCACATCTTCGACGTAAAGGACAGCGACATCTACTGGTGCACCGCCGACCCCGGCTGGATCACCGGTCACAGCTACGGCGTCTACGGCCCGCTCCTGAACGGCGCCACCTGCCTCATCACGGAGACGACCCCCGATTACCCGACCCCGGCCACCAACTGGGACCTCATCGAGGAGTACGGCGTCACGATCTTCTACACCGCCCCGACCGCCATCCGCATGTTCATGCGGGTAGGAGAAGAGTGGCCGAACCGCTACAACCTCTCGTCGCTCCGCATCCTCGGATCGGTCGGCGAACCGCTCAACCCCGAGGCGTTCGAGTGGTTCTACCAAACCATCGGGAAAGGCCGGTGCCCCATCGTGGACACCTGGTGGCAGACCGAGACCGGTATGCAGATGCTGACCACGACGATCGGTGAACCGATGCGCCCCGGGTTCGTCGGAAAACCGATACCGGGCGTCGTCGCGGATGTCGTCGACAAAACGGGCAAACCGGTCCCGCCGGGCACCGGCGGCCTCCTGGTCATCAAAGAGCCCTGGCCGTCCATGATGCGGACGATCTGGAACGACGACGAACGCTACTGCAAGTACTGGGACACCATCCCGGGCTGCTACACGGCAGCCGACCTCGCGGTGAAGGACGAGGACGGTTACATCATGGTCATCGGGCGGTCCGACGACCTGATCGTCGTCGCCGGTCACAACATCGGCACCGCGGAGGTCGAGAGCGCCCTCGTCTCCCACGAGGCCGTGGCGGAGGCTGCCGTCATCGGAAAACCCGACGCTCTGAAAGGGAACACCATCAAGGCCTTCGTCATACTCAGGGACGGCCGCCAGCCCGGTGACAAGCTGAAGAACGACCTCACCTACCACGTCCGGTTGACGCTCGGCCCCATCGCCATACCCTCCGAGATCGAGTTCGTCCGGTCGCTCCCCAAAACCCGGAGCGGCAAGATCATGAGGCGGGTCTTAAAGGCGCAGGAACTGGGTATGGACCCCGGAGACATCTCGACCCTGGAAGAGTAGACAACCAACCCCTTTATATACTCTTTTATATATGTTATAAATATGAATGAGCGTAGACCAGAGGAATCTCTCAAGATAGAAAATATCGTTGCTTCGGCGAAAGTGACGGATTCTCTTGATCTCCCCTCCCTTGCCTCTCAGCTGAAGGACGCGGAATATAATAAAAAACGGTTCCCGGGCGTCGTTCTTCGTATGCAGGATCCGAAGATCGCCGCGCTCGTCTTCGGTTCCGGCAAGGTCGTCCTGACGGGCGCAAAGAGCATCGACAGCCTCTCGAGGGGGCTCGATATACTCGCCGACCAGTTGCGGGCGCTCGGCATCGATATACCCGAAGACCTGACCTACAAGATCCAGAACATCGTCACGTCCGCCGACCTCGGGACGCCGATCAACTTGAACAAGATCGCCGTGGGGTTCAACCTGGACAAGATCGAGTACGAACCCGAGCAGTTCCCCGGCCTCGTCTACCGCCTCGACGACCCGAAGGTGGTCGTCCTCCTCTTCGGGTCCGGCAAACTGATCATCACGGGCGGCAAGGTGCCCGAGGATGCGAAGCGTGCGGTGCAGCGGATCCTCTCCGAGCTCTCCGGTCTCGGGCTCATCTGAACTCTGGCAACTACTCTTTTCCGGATTCCGGGAATGCGTTCTCGGGTCTCTGATCCGTATCCCCCTTCTCACACGGTGCCGCCGCAAAATCCGCTCCCGGCCAGCACGTGCCGCCCCCTGCCCGGGAGACGCCTCTCTCCGGCGTATGTTGGTCGGGGTTGCCGGCCACGCCCTGTCCCCGGGTATTCCCCACACTGCCCGGCAAAGCGCGATCCGTCAGAGAAAGATATCATCAACCCGATGCCCTATCGGTCTTTTCAGGTGCAGCGTAATCGCCGGATCTCCCATTAGAATAATAATATTTTTATAGTCAGATTTAAAACCATAGATACTACCTGATGGTGAACGGATGAGGTCAGACAAGGTACGATACTTTACGCCACGCGACGAAGAACTCGCCGAGCTCCTCATGGGCATCGGTATCAAGAGAAATGTCTCCAAAGTGCTCGTATATCTTGCAAACATAGATGAAGCGACGTCCCGCGATATCGAGCGCGGCACCGATCTCCGCCAGCCCGAGGTCAGCATCGCCATGCGCTACCTCAAGGAATGCGACTGGATCGATACCCGCGAGAGCAAGTCGGAGAGCAAGGGGCGGCCGGTGAAGATATACGCGCTCTCCCGTCCCATAACCGAGATCATGGATACGATCGAGAAGGAGAAAAAGAAAGAAGCCCGGCACCAGCTAGACCTCATCCAGAAGATGCGGGAATGTATATCAATGCAGTGAGACGACGCGGCAACCGATTTTTTCGCCGACGATAACCGTTATCTTTTCTGTATACGCCGTAAAAAGGCCGCACTCCAGAACACCGGGGATGGCGGCTATCGCTGTTTCAAGCCTCTCGGGCTCCCCGATCACCCCGAAGTCGCAGTCGAGTATGAAGTTGCCGTTATCGGTGACGACCGGGCCGTCTTTCTTCACCCCTTCCCGGAGGACCGGCGCGGCCCCGAGCAGGGAGAGGCGCCGGGAGACACCCGCGAGGGCAAACGGGAGCACCTCGACCGGGACGGGCGCGCTCAGGGTATCGACCGTCTTGGAGGGGTCGACGACGATGATCACCTCACGGGCCGCATCGCAGACGCACTTCTCCCGGAGGTGGGCCGCCCCGCGCCCCTTTATCAGGTTCAGGGCCGGATCGACCTGGTCGGCCCCGTCGATGGCGACGTCGAGCTCCGGGTACTCATCGAGGCCGGCGAGCGGTATGCCGTAGCGGCGCGCCCGGATGGCCGCCTGGTAGGATGTCGGTATGCCGGTGAAAGAGAGCCCCTCCCCGGCTATCCGCTCGCCCAGGCGCTCCATCGCAAAGAAGACCGTCGACCCTGTCCCGAGGCCGACGGCCATACCGTCCTCGACCATTGCGGCCGCACGATACCCTGCGTTCCGCTTCGGTTCTGCCGTCACGACCTGCTCACCATACCGTCGAATATGCCCCGGAGCTCATCCCTGGCGCCGAACGCCGTGCAGTCGAGCGTGATGGGCGTGATGGAGACGTTGCCCTTCTGCACCGCATGCACGTCGGTCCCCTCTTCCGCATCCTCGTGCAGCGGCCCGTCTATCCAGTAGTACGGGCGCCCGCGGGGGTCGAAGCGCTCCTCGACGCCGGTGTAGAAGAGTTTCTCGGCAAGGCGGGTGATCTCGTAGCCGCCGCGCACCGGTGTGGGTATGTTCACGTTGATGACGTGAGCGTTCCCGGGGAACCCGTTTGCGAGGACCCGCTCGCAGACCTCGCGGACCACCCTTTTCGCGTCAAAGAACCTGTCCCTGATCTGGGATGGGTCGTCGAACTTGTCGCCCTGGTCCTCCACCTGGAGAGAGAAAGCAAGGGAAGGCACCCCCTGGTTGGATGCCTCGAGGGCGGCGCCGACGGTCCCCGACGTCATGATGGACTCGTACGAGAGGTTCTCACCGATGTTGATGCCGCTGACAACGACATCCGGGTTCAGGTGCAGGGCAAACAGACCGATGATAACGGCATCGGTCGGTTTCCCGCCGACCGAGTAGGCCGGCACGCCGTTCATCAGCACCTTCGTCGCCCGGATCGGCTCAAAGATCGATATCGATCGCCCCACGGCGCTCTGCTGGGTGGCGGGCGCGACGACCGTGACGTCGGCGATCGGCGCGAGGGCCTCATAGGCCGCCCAGAGTCCCGCGGACGTGATCCCGTCGTCGTTGGTGAGCATAATCTTTGGCTTCATCCTTATCTATAGGATTGTTCCCCCGTATCAAATACTTGCCCGATCGTCAGGGTCAAGTGCCTGAGAGGCAACCTTTACTGCGATGAAGGTTTTTCTCGCCGAATACTCCATCTGCAACGATCCCGGCCTTGCGCCCGAGGGTGCCGCCATGCTCGCCGTGCTCAGCGGAAGTTTTGAACGGTGCGGCTACGACGTGGTGACGCCGGAGGGCCCCGACCTCGAGGACGGCATACGGAGGCTCGCGCCGGGGTGCGATGCCGGTCTGGTCATCACGCCGGACCGCCTCCTCTTTCGGTATACGCACCTCCTTGAGCAGTTCACCCACAACATCGGGTGCGGGAGCATGAATGCGGCGATCTCTGCAAACAAACAGCGGGCCGGAGCGATCCTCGCCCGGCACGGCATAGCGGTCCCGCCCGCTGCCGGCAGCGGGAGACGGGTCGTCAAACCGGTGATGGGCTGCGGGGCACAGGATGTCAGGCTGACGGACGGGGAGCCGGGCGCCGGGGAGTTTGCCGAGGCTTACATCGAGGGGGAGGCGCTGAGCGTGAGCCTCGTGGGGAGCCGGGTGACCGGCAACGCCTGCGAGTACTACTCGGGCAACCCGCCGCTCCTGCTTGCCGTCAACCGGCAGGATATCGCCGTCGCGGACGATGGGAGTTTCCAGTACCTCGGGGGAGAGACGCCCATCCACCCTGATCGGGAAGAGGAGATCGTCGATCTCGCCGTTCGGGCGATGAACATACTCGGGTGCCAGGGGTATGCCGGCATCGACGTCGTCGTCGGGGACGAGATCTACGTGGTCGACGTCAACCCGCGCCCCACGACCAGCCTGGTCGGCATCGCGGCGGTCATGGAGGAGGAGATCGCCGACATACTCATCAGGGCGTCGCACGGCGAGGCGCCGGCGGACGTGCACCTCTCCGGGAGGGTGCGGTTCGATAAGGACGGGAGGATCGCCCGGGTATGATCGGCATCGACATAGGCGGTGCAAACCTCAAGGTCGTCGACGACGCCGGGGTGCACATCCACTACTGCCCGCTCTGGCAGGGCGCGCCGCTCGCCGGCCTCCTCGAGCCCTACGCCGGCTCCGCCGCCGTGGTGATGAGCGGGGAGCTCGCAGACTGTTTTTCGACCAAGATCGAGGGCATCCGGTGGATCGTCGGGACCGTCCGGGAGGCCATACCCGATGCTGCCTTCTACGGCACCGATGCGGCGTTCCATACCCGGCCGGTCCCGGGCCTTGCCGCCGCAAACTGGCTTGCGTCCGCCGACTACCTGCGGGAGGAGTATGCCGATGCGGTCCTCCTCGACGTGGGGAGCACCACCGCCGACGTCATCCCCCTGACCCGCTTTGAGGACCTCAAAGGCCTGACCGATACCCGGCGGCTGCAGAAGCAGTACCTCGTCTACACCGGCATGCTCAGGACGAACGTCGCGACGCTCCTCTCGTCGGTCACGCTCGACGGGACGGTGACCCCGGTGAGCACCGAGTACTTCGCGGCGAGCGCGGACGCGCACCTCGTCCTCGGCCACATCGCCCCTGCGGACTACACCTGCCCGGCGCCGGATAACGGCGAGAAGACCGTCGATGCCGCGCTCCGGCGGCTTGCCCGGGTCGTCTGCGCCGATATCGACGAGATAGGGAAGTCCGGGGCTCACCAGGTCGCCCGGCAGTTCTGGGAGGTCCAGCGGAGGGTGATCGGGCGCGCGGTGGGGCGCGCACTCTTCCAGGGCGATGCCGAACGAGTGATCACGGCCGGCATCGGGGCGGACCTCTTTGCCCGGGAACTGGGCTGTGCCACGCTGGCGCAGGAGATCGGGGAGGTCTCGGATGCCCTGCCGGCGTACGCTGTCAGGGAGGTGGCGTTACGGCGAGCCGCCTGCGACTGACCCTCCTTTTGCTTGCGGTGTCCGTCGCCGTCACGGCAGTCTCGTTCGCCCTCGGGTTTCCGTTCTTCTTCCTCTTTCTAGTTATACCGCTGATACCGTTCTTCGGAAAGCCCCCTGCCGCGAGGCGCTGCCCGGTCTGCGGGTGGGAGACCACAGGCGGCGAGCGCTTCTGCCCCTATGACGGGACACCCCTCGCGCCCGAGGGTGGATATGGCGAGGTTCAAGAGCGAGAGGGGTAGAAGAAGGCCGAAGAGTTCGGTTGCCGGTATCGCGTCGAAGTCGCGTGAGGCGTAGTTCCGGATCGTACCGCGGTCCACGACGATCCCCAGCGCGCGGAGGTGTTCGGCAACCTGGTTGAAGGGCATCCGCTGCGAGAGGAGGAGGCAAAGGTCGACGATGGGCGACGCGAGGCGGGTGTCGGGGTAGAAAGGTGCATCCGCGTAGCAGAGCGAACCGCACTGGCGGCAGTAAAACCGCTTCACAAAGACCCTGATCGTCCGCTCCTCTCCCTCCTCAAGTATGACGGCAAATCGTTTCGGCCGCAGGTCGTGTCCGGTCACCTGGCCGCCGCACGACGGACAGGCGTCGAGGTGGGTGAATCTCACGCCGTCCATCGCTGTCAGGGCGTTGCCCACGAGATCGGCGAGCATCGGCGGAACCGGCAGTGTTTTCTTTGCGATGGTAACGCTCTCCTGTCCAGCTGTACGAAAAGTGTGGGCGTCCACCGATAATAACATATTCCTCCGGCCGGCAGTATTCCGGCCCCCGGTTGAACACATATGTCTGACCGGTGCGGGTACATAAACCCGGGATCTATGGGAGGTCCTCCGCGTAAACGTCAGACAAAGTCGTGTAATCCGTTTTCGACCTGGCGGGACTGTTCAGGGGGCCCGGGCAGATCTGGTTAACCACTATAATTTAAGTAGCTTAACATCAGATATTCGGTCGCCAGAGAGGCGATAGATGCATGACGTTACAGTATGTTGCTACAACGTGCCCCTACTGCGGTACAGGATGCAGTTTCAACCTCGTCGTCCAGGACGGCAAGGTGGTTGGGACCGCACCGTACCGCCGCTCACCCGTCAACGAGGGAAAGGTCTGCCCGAAAGGCACCTACGCCCACGAGTTCGTGAACAGCCCCGATCGTCTCACCAAGCCGCTCATCAAGAAGGACGGCAAGTTTGTCGAGGCGACCTGGGACGAGGCCTACGACCTGATCGCGCAGAAGTTCAAGTCCTACAAGCCCGATGAGTTCGCAGCGCTTGCGTCGGCGAGGGTCTCGAACGAAGAGAACTACCTGATGATGAAGTTCGCCCGCGGCGTCATGAAGTCGCGACACGTCGACCACTGCGCCCGGCTCTGCCACGCATCCACCGTCGCCGGCCTTGCCGCGTCGTTTGGCTCCGGTGCGATGACGAACTCCATCGGCGACATCGCCGAGTCCAAGTGCGTCTTCGTTCTCGGGTCGAACACACTCGAACAGCACCCCCTGATCGGGCGTAAGATTGTCCAGGCGAAGAAGAACGGTGCGAAGGTCATTGTTGCCGACCCGCGCTACACACCGACCGCCCGGCTGGCCGACCTCTACATGCCGTTTGTCTCCGGCTCCGATGTCGCTCTTTTAAACGGCATGATGCAGGAGATCATCAGAAACGGCTGGGAGGACAAGGAGTTCATCGCGAAGAGGACGAAGGACTACGAGAAGCTCAAGGAAGTCGTCATGAAGGAGACCTACAGCCTTGAGAACGTCTCGAAGATCTCCGGCATCCCTGTCGAACAGCTCAAGCAGGCCGCCGAGTGGTTCGGCACCACCAAGCCCGGCGCGATCCTCTACTCGATGGGTATCACCCAGCACACCGTCGGCGTCGACAACGTCCGGTCGGTTGCAAACATCCAGATGCTCACCGGCAACCTGGGTAAGCCCGGCAGCGGCGTGAACGCCCTCCGCGGCCAGAACAACGTCCAGGGCGCCTGCGACATGGGAGCTCTGCCCGTCGTCTTCACCGGCTACCAGAAGGTCATCGACCCGGCCGCCTACAAGAAGTTCGCCGACGCCTGGGGTTTCCCCGGCGGTATCTGCGAGCCGAAGAACGGCTACGAGGTCACCGTCATGATGGACGTCCTGACCGACAACCCCGGCGAACTCAAGTGCATGTACATCATGGGCGAGAACCCGATGCTCTCCGACCCGGACCTCAACCACGTCCGGCACGCCCTCGAGAGCGTGGAGTTCATGGTCGTTCAGGATATCTTCCTGACCGAGACCGCCGAACTTGCCGATGTTGTTTTACCCGCCGCATGCTACGCTGAACGCGGCGGCACCCAGACGTCCACCGAGCGGCGCGTCCAGATGTGGCGCAAAGCCCAGGATCCGCCGGGCGAAGCAAAGGAAGACTGGCAGATCATCAGCGAGCTTGCCGCCCGGATGGGCTACGCCGCCCAGTTCCCCTACAAGGACATCGAGGAGATCTTCGATGAAGTCGCCGTTCTCACGCCATCTTACCACGGCATGAACTACGAGCGGCTGAACAGGCCCGAGGCCCTCCACTGGCCCTGCCCTGACGCCAGCCACCCGGGAACGCCGATCCTGCACCGCGAGAAGTTCTCCCACCCCGACGGCATCGGCATATTCGCCCCGATCGAGTGGAAACCGCCGGCGGAAGTCCCCGATGCCGAGTACCCGTTCGTCCTCACGACCGGGCGCGTCCTCTGGCACTGGCACACCGGCAGCATGACCCGCCGGTCCGCGACGCTTGACGCCGAAGTCCCCACGGGCTGGATCGAGATCAACCCCGAGGACGCAAAAGCGCTCGGCATCAAGGACAAAGAGAAGGTCCGTGCCGTCACCCGCCGTGGTTCGGTCGACGTCCCCGCGAAGGTGACCCCCGACATCATGAAGGGTGTCATGTTCATGCCGTTCCACTTCGCCGAGTGTGCGGCAAACATACTGACGAACAACGCTCTCGATCCCATAGCAAAGATCCCGGAGTTCAAGGCCTGTGCTGTGAAGGTCGAGAAGATTACGGAGGCCTGAAGATGGCAGCAATTGGCGATATGTTCTACACGTGGGCGGCAGACGCCGACGTGCAGAAGAGAGGCGAATGCGGAGGCGCGATCACCGCCCTGCAGCAGTATGCCCTTAAGTCCGGCATGGTGGACGCGGTCCTTGCCGTCCGGAAGGGCGCGGACATCTACGATGCGGTCCCGACCGTCATCACCGACCCCGCCGAGGTCGCAGAGACGGCAGGCTCGCTCCACTGCGGAACGCTCCTGCTCTCGAAGCTCGTCAAGAACTACCTGGACAGCAACAAGACCGCACGGCTCGGTGTCACCGTCAAGGGCTGCGACACGATGGGCCTCATCGAGCTTGCGAAGCGCAACCAGGTCGACCTGGACCGCGTCATCCTGCTCGGCGTGAACTGCGGCGGCTCGGTCAGCCCGGTCCTGGCCCGGAAGATGATCCGCGAGAAGTTCGAGGTCGATCCCGACATCGTCCACAAAGAGGAGATCGACAAGGGCCAGTTCATCATCGAGTACGAGGGTGGGCACAAAGGGATCAAGATCGACGACCTCGAGGACGAGGGTTACGGCCGCCGTTCGAACTGCCGCCGGTGCCTCTACAAGGTCCCGCGCCAGGCTGACCTCGCCTGCGGGAACTGGGGCGTCATCGGCGAGAAGGCCGGGAAGGCGACGTTCGTCGAGGTCTGCTCCGAGAAGGGTGCGAACCTCCTCGATGCCGCCATCAAGGCCGGTGCCGTCATGACCGAACCCGCAAACCCGAAGGGGATCGAGATCCGCGGCAAGGTCGAGGGGGCCATGCTCAACCTCGGCAACAAGTGGCGGAAGAAGGACTTCGGGGCGCTCGCATCGGACCTCTGGGGCACCATCAGCCGCGAAACGGGCCGGTGCATCAAGTGCTACTCCTGCATCGAGAACTGCCCCGTCTGCTTCCCGGTTGCAAAGGACTTCAAGGGAGGCTCGAGGATGATCGCATCCGGCGAGGTTCCGCCAAACCCGATGTTCCACCTCCGGCGGTTTACACACATATCCGACTCGTGCATCAACTGCGGCCAGTGCGAGGAACTCTGCCCGATGGAGATTCCGCTTGCACTCTTCTCCCATGCCATAAGGACCGAGGGCGATAGCGCATTCGAGTCGAAGCTCGGGAAGGCACCCTACTCCAACTAATTTTTTTAGCCCGCCGTACGGGCAGCGCATCATTACTCAGAATAGCGATGATCCCCTGAATCGGTATTCAGGTGGTTATACCCGGTATTGTATGTTTTTCAAGAAAATCGGTGTGGCGCAACCCACACTTATTCATCAAAAATGGGGGTGTTAATCACTACTATTAAATATGATTGACCTCGTATTCTTACATATCCGAGGTTTTACCATGGAACTCAAGTATGTACAGACGACATGCCCGTACTGTGGTACGGGATGCAGCTTCAACCTCGTCGTGAAGGACGGGAAGGTTGTCGGCACACAACCTTACAAACGTTCTCCGGTCAACGAGGGAAAGGTCTGCCCCAAGGGCACCTACGCTCACGAGTTCGTGAACAGCCCGGACCGCCTCACGAAGCCGCTCATCAAGAAAGACGGCAAGTTTGTCGAGGCGACCTGGGATGAGGCCTATGACCTGATCGCGCAGAAGTTCAAGTCCTACAAGCCCGATGAGATCGCCTGCCTCTCCTCCGCTCGTGTCTCAAATGAAGAGAACTACCTGCTGATGAAACTGGCACGTGGTGTCTTCAAGACGCGTCATATCGACCACTGCGCCCGGCTCTGCCACTCGTCCACCGTCGCCGGCCTTGCTGCATCGTTCGGTTCCGGTGCGATGACGAACTCCATCGGCGACATCGCCGAGTCCAAGTGCGTCTTCGTTCTCGGGTCCAACACATTCGAGCAGCACCCGCTCATCGGCCGCAAGATCGTGCAGGCCAAACTGAACGGTGGAAAGGTCATCGTCTTTGACCCGCGTTACACCCCGACCGCCAAGCAGGCTGACCTCTACGCCTCCTTCTACTCCGGCACCGATGTGGCCATCCTCAACTGCCTGATGGGCGAGATCATCCGGAACGGCTGGGAGGACAAGGAATGGGTCTCGACCCGTGCAAAGGGATACGAGGAACTCAAAGCGGTCGTGCTCAAGGATGACTACCTCCCTGAGAACGTCGAGAAGATCTCCGGCATATCCGCTCAGGACCTCAGGACCGCAGCCGAGTGGATCGGTACCGCCGAGTCCGCCGCGCTCCTCTACTCGATGGGCATCACCCAGCACACCGTCGGCGTCGATAACGTCAAGTCGACTGCGAACATCCAGATGCTGACCGGAAACATCGGCAAGCGTGGTGGCGGCGTGAACGCTCTCCGTGGCCAGAACAACGTTCAGGGCGCCTGCGACATGGGTGCGCTCCCGGTCGTCTTCACCGGCTACCAGAAGGTCATCGACCCGGCCGCCCACAAGAAGTTCGCCGATGCCTGGGGCTTCCCCGACGGTATCTGCGAGCCGAAGAACGGCTACGAGGTCACCGTCATGATGGATGTCCTGACCGACAACCCCGGTGAACTCAAGGCGATGTACATCATGGGCGAGAACCCGATGCTCTCCGACCCGGACCTCAACCACGTCCGGCATGCCCTCGAGAGCGTGGAGTTCCTGGTCGTCCAGGATATCTTCCTGACCGAGACCGCCGAACTTGCCGATGTCATTCTCCCTGCCACCTGCTACGCGGAGAAGGAGGGCACTCAGACATCCACCGAGCGGCGTGTCCAGATGTGGCGGAAGGCCCAGGATCCGCCGGGCGAGGCGAAGGTCGACTGGCAGATCCTCTGCGAGGTGGCAGCCGCCATGGGCTACGCAGAACAGTTCCCCTACCATAGTGCTGAGGAGATCTTCAACGAGGTCGCCGCCCTCACGCCATCCTACCACGGTATGACCTACGAGCGGCTGAACAAGCCCGAAGCACTCCACTGGCCCTGCCCGACCCTGGAACACCCCGGCACGCCCATCCTGCACATCGGCAAGTGTTCCCACCCCGACGGTATGGGCGTGATGCACGCCATCGAGTGGAAACCGCCGGCGGAAGTCCCCGACGCGGAGTACCCCTACATCCTTACCACCGGGCGCTGTATCTGGCACTGGCACACCGGGTCCATGACCCGCCGCTCTGAGACCCTCGACACCGAGGTTCCGACGGGCTGGATCGAGATCAACACCGAAGATGCAAAAGAACTCGGCATCCAGGATAAGGAGATGGTCCGCGCGATGACCCGCCGTGGATCCGTCAACGCGCCCGCGAAGGTGACCGACGAGATCAAGAAGGGCGTCATGTTCATGCCGTTCCACTTCGCCGAATGCGCGGCAAACGTCCTGACCCACAACGCCCTCGACCCGATCGCAAAGATCCCCGAGTTCAAGGCCTGTGCCGTGAAGGTCGAGAAGATCACGGAGGCCTGAAGATGGCAGCGAAAGGAGATACATACTACGCATGGGCAGCCGACGCCGCCTGCCAGGAGAGGGGCGAGTGCGGCGGAGCGGTCACCGCTCTGCTGACGCACGCGCTCAAGTCCGGCATGGTGGACGCTGTCTTTGCAGTCAAGAAAGGTTCGGATATCTACGATGCGGTTCCGACCCTCATCACCGACCCCGCCGAGGTCGCAGAAACAGCAGGTTCGCTCCACTGTGGAACGCTTCTGCTCTCGAAGCTGATCAAGAAATACCTGGAGGGCGCCGAGAACATGCGGATCGCCATGCCGGTAAAGGGCTGCGATGCGATGGGGCTCTATGAGCTTGCGAAGCGCAACCAGGTCAACCTGGACAATATATTGATGATCGGCCTCAACTGCGGTGGCTCGGTCAGCCCGGTCCTGGCCCGCAAGATGATCCGCGAGAAGTTCGGTGTCGATCCTGACGACGTCGTCAAGGAAGAGATCGACAAGGGTCAGTTCATCATCGTGACGAAGGACGGCCAGCACAAGGGCATATCGATGGACGAACTCGAGGAAGAAGGGTTCGGCCGCCGTTCGAACTGCCGCCGGTGCAAGATGAAGGTTCCGCGCCAGGCCGACCTCGCCTGCGGGAACTGGGGTGTCATCGGCGACAAAGCCGGGAAGGCCACGTTCATCGAAGTCTGCTCCGAGAAGGGTGCAAACCTCCTCGATGCGGCTGTCGCTGCCGGCGCCGTCAAGACCGATGCCGCGAACCCGAAGGGTGTCGAGATCCGCGGCAAGGTCGAGAACGCGATGCTGAAGCTCGGCGATAAGTGGCGGAAGAAGGACTTCGAGAGCCTCGGTGAGGGGAAGGACCGCCTGAAGAAGATCATGAACGACACGTCCCGGTGCATCAAGTGCTACGCCTGCATCGAAAACTGCCCGATCTGCTACTGCGTCGAGTGCAGCACGAGGAAGCCCTACCTGGTCACGCCCGGTCAGGTTCCGCCGCCGTTCATGTTCCACCTGATCCGGTACGCCCACATATCCGACTCATGCATCAACTGCGGCCAGTGCGAAGAGAACTGCGCGATGGATATACCGAACGCGCTCTTCATGCACGCCCTGCAGGTCGATCTTGAGGAGATGTTCGGCCACGTCCCGGGTGTGGATATGGAACTCCCGGTCCTCGCACTCGTCGAGGAGAGGACGGAGAGGAAGCGTCTCTCCGACACCGGCAGCGACCAGATCTTCGACATCTTCAAGTAAGGGGAGTTTTCCCCTCTATTTTTTGACATCCGTGGTGGGCGGTTCATCGCGTGTGATCTGCTCGTCTTCGCGGCAACGCAAACGATTCTATACGATTCATCGCCGGGCATCGTCATACCTCCCGGGTGTTAGACCCGACTCCAGCGCCCGGGGTGAGAGGCCGTACCTCTCTATCTTGTGTGAGTGAAAAAAGAAAGGATAGGGGCCGGTTCAGGGGATTGTGTGGGAGAGAGCCGGGATTGCGTACTGGTTCGCGAAGGTCTCTTCGTGGCCGTCAGGGAACCTGACCAGCGTCAGGTCCGGGGAGAAGTCGGCTTTGACCAGCGGTGCAAACCAGTAACTGTCGAGCACCTCCTGTGCCCCGGTGAAGTCGAGTGCCGGCGTCGAGTAGACGCTGCCCTCATCGGTGCTCCTGACCTTTGCAAAGTTCCGGATCGAGAACGTGGCGGAGTCGCTCATGGCCGAGGTCACCGTTACCGGAGACCCGGTTGCCGTCTCGAGCGCGTTCTTGAGCTCCTTCTCGGGCTCGGCGATACGGAAGAAGACGGCAATCCTCTCGAGCCACGAGAGTGTGTAGTTGAAGGTGACATCTGCGCTCCCGTCCGTATCCAGAGTTATCCGGAGGTCGTCCGCGCTGAACGCCCCGGCCGGGGCTGCCACAAGCGACAGGATCAGGAGGGAGGCGACCAGAATTCCGCGTTTCATCCTTATACCTCGATGAACCATACGCCGTCATGCGGTATAAATATTTGGAGGGTTGCCCCTGCGTATCGTGGCCGGATATCGGAAATTTTCCGGTATCGTTCGCAGAAAAAAGAGAAAACTGCAGAAATGCGGCGAAGGGGCCTCCTGCCATCCGGGGCCCCTGGTGCCCCCGATAACCCCTCGCGCCCGTCAGTGCACCCGGAGCTGGAGGTGCAGGTTACGGTAGCCCGCCCCGATGAGGCTATCCAGCGGTATCTCCTCAGGCGGCGCCTCCGCAAAGAGGAGGAACTCAAGCCGGTCCACATCCGGATCCTCTATCCGGAAGGTGTACGGCTGTTCGACGGTCCGGTTATCCGGCACCGTGACGGAGAACCGGTCAAGGAGCGTCGCCGAGACGACCGTCGGCCGGTTTTTCGCACTATCAAACCCGCTCTCCACGGCAAACGTCTCCACCGTGTAGGCGATGTCCCGTGACTCGTGGTTCCCGATCCCGATGATGACCGTCTGCGGCGTCCGGGACATGAACTCGGTCGGGTAATCGGCTGCCTTCCCCGTCGGCCCGAGGATGTAGAACTCGGTGAACTTCTCCCCCTCTCCGGGGGAGACGATGATGAAGATCGTCGTCCCGAGAGCCGCGAGGACGGCGGCGATGAGGACGAGGCTCAGGACCCGCTCGAACCGGGGGGCGGAATCGCCGGAGAGGTCGTCAGATTCGCCCTGTGCCGCGATCGAGAGGGATGCATCGGGGCAACTGCCCGTTAGACCCGGCAGGACGGTGCAGGTGCGCGGGGGGCCGGAGAGAGGACCCGGAGAGGCTTCAGGAGGCATTCTGTTACCCCATGATAGGCCAGGTATAAATAGGTTTCCGGCGGCAGACCCTCGCCCCGTATATCGATCCGGGAGAACCGGGAGCCTCACGAACAGAGGGTGCCGAACGGATTTTGCCCTCTCTCCCGGAGTGCGCCCGGGCACATATCTCGTCACGGCTGCCCTCCTGCCGGCCGCAAAATCCTGCTATCTCCGGGTGATACCAGCATGTTTTAATCACGGTACGCCCAAACCCGATCATTATGTCCCGGGAGGGGAAGAATGAGCAGGCCTTCACCGGCCTTGAGGCGGCTATCATCTTCATCGCCTTCGTCGTCGTTGCATCGGTCTTCTCCTACGTCGTTCTCGGGATGGGCATGACGACGTCGCAGAAGAGCCAGGAGGTGGTGCACGCCGCCCTCGACGAGGCCAGATCTGCTTTTCGTCCCGGGGATGCAGTGATCGTAAAACTGGATACGGCAGGCGGTCTCTCGTTCATCGAGTTCGACCTCGAGACCGCGGCCGGACCGACCGCCATCGATATGAAGAGCATGACCTGCACCCTCGCCACATCAAAGGCGCTCCTCACGTATCCTCCCGGTGACCCTGCGGTAAAGCTCACCTGGCGATATTGCAAGGACACCGACGATATACTGGAGGCGGGGGAGATCGTCACGGTGAGGTTGATCCCGGGCAGTAAGGGCATCAAACGCGGGGATACGTTCACCATTGGAGTGGCCGCCGCGGGAGGTGCGACCGCTTCGCTGACGAGAACAATTCCTGCCGGCGCCAGGGGGAATACCTATGTCGAGCTCTTCTGATGCCGGGTTCACCGGGCTTGAGGCGGCGATCGTCCTGATCGCGTTCGTCATCGTTGCCGCGGTCTTCGGGTTCGTCATCCTGCAGGCCGGTTTCACCTCCGCACAGCAGGGCCAGTCGGTCATCCACGACGGTATGGAGCAGGCGGGATCGAGCTGCATGGTGAGCGGCATTGTCTACGGCATCAGCGCCAGGCCAGGGGTTGTGGAGTCGTTCGTCATCCCGGTCGGCCTGACGGCCGGGGGCGAACCGATCGATATGGCCACGGTATCCGTCCGGTTCACCGGTCCCGGACATAGCAATCCCATCTCCCGGAGTGTCCCTCTGGCCGACACCTTCCCCAAACCCGGGTACTGGAGCATCCAGGAGAGGGTGAACAGCGATTCCGACCTGCTTCTTGAGCCGGGAGAACGGTTTATACTGAACGTATCGCCGGAGGTCTGGAAAGACTGCCAGCCCTACGGGTCGTTTGCCATCGAGATCAAACCGCCCGGACGGGCGGCGCTCCGGGTCGAGCGGAAGATTCCCGGCAGCATCGAGCGGGTGAACCGGCTGGAGTGACGGCCTACCCGAGATCGAGGAGGTCACGGTACCGGACCATCCCCGCAATTCCGGCGGCTCCCACTGCCGCAAGCAGCAGGTAGTCTTCCCCGCTGCCCCCGGCCATCAGGATGCTCTCCGGTATGCCGGCCGCCCAGGCGTAGAGGGAAGTGAGAGTGAGGAGTATAAGGAGCGGGATTGCCACGCGGGCGAGCGTGCGGGCGATCGCGAGAAAGCCCGGCCGGGTGCCCCGGGAGAGAGCAAGAATGATCGCGGCCGCGGCGGCAAGGAAGATCCACTCCGAGAGCGACGAGACCTCTGCAAGTATGGCGTTGCCGAAGTAGTCGGCGAACTCATGCGGTTGGTACGGGCCGAGGAACGGGAAGTACCAGGCGACGGGGGCCGCCCACATCGCATCGAGGATCTGGTGGGAGAGCACGCCCGCCGCGACGGCAAGGAGCGCAAACGATCCTCGTCGCCGTTCAAGGATGATGCCGGCCATAAGGAGGAGCGCAAGGAAGAGCAACCCGTGTGTGAACAGCCTGCCGGAGTTGAGCGACTCTGCAAGCAGGATGTGGCCCACCGGTTTGTCGATCAGGTCGGGGAGGATGGCCCCGAGAGCGGCAAGCCCGATGAGTCGCCGGTCGCCGAGGTGCCGGGCAATCACGAGGCCGATGATGAGGCCGAGCAGGAGGTGGCAGGCGACGAACATCCCTCATGAGATCGGTGCCCGGCCGGGATATAACCCTGCTATCCGTGCGCAAACGATTATGTCCGGAGAGAACCGACGGTTGAAGGGAGAGCGGTCGTGGCCTCATTCGAGAGAGAGATCCTCGTACTCTTTGTTTCGTTCCTCATCGGCAGCGTAGCGGGCTGGTGGAGCCGCGTATACTGGGAGAGCAGCCTCGTCGTCGTTGCCGCAACCCTCGCCGGGACCGTGGCCGGTTACTGCATCATCACCGTCGCCCTCCGGGCCGCGGGTCATCCCGTCGCGTAGCCGGCATGGAAGGGGCACGCCTCCCGCAGGCACTCGCGGTTGATATCGCTAAACTCGCACCGCACCGCATCCGGCATGGGGAGGGTTATGCCGAACCGTTCCGAGAGGAACGTGACCGCCGCCCGGATCGCAAGCCACGAGTCGCGTTTGCAGCACCGGGGACCCCCGTGGCGGGCGATCGTCATCAGGCTGCGTGCGGTCATCTGGTTTGCAAGCGACCACTCCTGCTTCTTCAAGGGCGTCGATCCCGTGATCAGGCTCACGAAGATGCCCGTCCCGATCGCCGCGCCGCAGGTGCCGTGGCTGCCGCAGAACCCTCCGGGGACCATGCCGGCCCTCGCACGCGCCTGCCGGACGAGCGGGCCTTTCCTCCCCGGCTCCCCCCGGTGGTTGCAGTACGCGGCGATGAGGCTTGCCGGCACGAGGAAGTGGTGCTCCGGCCCGTGCATCCTGACCGCCGGGCAGCGCATCAGGATACAGGCGACGGCAAGCGGATCCTCAAGGTCCGTTGCGATGCAGAACTCTTCGATGAGGTCGAGCGCCTCAAGGCTGTGGCACCGGTCGCAGACGAAGTGCCCGGCCTCGCAGGCCGCCGTGGTGCTCCGTATCTCTCCGCAGACGGCGCAGGGGAGATCGCGGGGTTCTTCGCTGTACAGGATATCCCGGCCGCAGATGAGGCACCCTGCTCTATGCTCCATGTCGTAGGGGTGCGTCGCCGCACCCCTTAAAGAGATCCGGGAGAGAGGGAGGGGCGGGCATGCGGCACTCCCTGACCTGCCCATCCTCGATCGTGAGGACCCGGTCGGCGATCTCCAGGAGCGAGGGGCGGTGGGAGACGAGGATGGTCGTCCGGTCCCGGACCAGGTCGCGGAGCGTCTGCCGGATCCGGTCCTCGGTTCGGAGGTCGAGTGCGGACGTGGGTTCGTCGAGTATGAGGATGGGCGCATCCTTCAGGAACGCCCGGGCGATGGCGATCCGCTGCCGCTGGCCGACGGAGAGCCGGGCCCCGCGTTCGCCGACGATCGTCTGGTAGCCGTCCGGGAGCCGGACGATATCGTCGTGGATCTGTGCCTTCTCTGCGGCCTCGACGACATCCCCGGCGGTGGCATCAGGTCTGCTGTAGCGGATGTTCTCCTCGA
>Ga0208041_1001129_pt1 | contig 19157 bp, 20 predicted proteins | sample AD_SCU002_MetaG_FD_184453 | JGI IMG/M metagenome (GOLD analysis project Ga0208041, IMG submission 184453) | Active sludge microbial communities of municipal wastewater-treating anaerobic digesters from China - AD_SCU002_MetaG (SPAdes) (version 2) | ecosystem: Engineered > Bioreactor > Anaerobic...
GTCTCGCTCCCGCCGCCCCAGAGCGACTGCTTTCCCCAGACCTCGATCATCTCAAACTTCCAGTCCCCGGGGACGAGGAGGCAGACGATATGGTTCCCGTAGAGCGCGGCCGAGAAGACCTCGATCCCGGAAAGCGGCGGATACCGCGCGATCCTCTTCTTGAGCCGGGTCGAGACCGTGTCGTCGACCGCCGTGATCGCCCACCGCGTGGGGACGACGCGCCGCTTCTTCCCGAGGAGGCCGGCGGTGAGGAGCTGGGTGATCCGGTAGACGTCGGTCCCCGACGTGTGGAGGATCTCGCAGGCGTCGGTCGCACCAAGATCGGTGTCGGAGGTCGCCCGGTCGACCGCCCGGTCCACCCGGGCGTTCCCGAGGACGTCCATCTCCCGGATGGCGCCGGTGAGCCCGACGGGGGCGATCGTCCCGTCGAACCGGAGGTCGAAGGAGACGGGTTTTACGAACCGCACCTCCACATCGAGGGGTTTGCTTGAGAGCGCGATCTCCTGGATGCTCTGGCTAAGCCCCTTCGCCTCCCCGGCACCGCGGATCGTCCGGGCCCGGATCCCGACGATATCGTCGATCAGGAGGCCCTGCCGGACCCAGTCCGGTGGGTGGTCGGCATCGTCGATCATCAGCGGCCCCCCGGCGACCTTCGGGTAGCCGTAACTCCCCACAAAGACCGACGGCGCAGCCCCCTCGTAGTGGTCGGCCGGCCGGACCGGGAGCCGGGCGTAGAACCTGCTCATGACCGGGCAGCGCTCAAGCCCGCAGAACCCTCTCCCCTTACACTCGGCGCACTGCATCCTTCACCCCTCGCGGCGGTCGACGACGACCCGCACCCTCCCCGCGAGGGCGCAAAGCGTCTCCTCCACCCACTCCTCCCAGGAGGCGGCCCACAGGTCCCTCGTCGCGATGACCTCCCGGCCGACCTCGTCGTCGCGGCCGTGCGTGACCTCGACCACGACCGACCCCGGGGCGTACCCGGGCTCGACGATGGCGTCGGCGTCGCCGTCGACCACGCCGAAGACGGGGATGCCGGCGTGGGAGCAGATGTGGCCGCAGACGGCGGTGGTGTCGTCGCCGACGGCGAGGACGCCGCAGACCTCCTCCCCGAGCTCGCGGTAGAGGGTGTGGCCGCAGTGGTCGACGACCGCAATCCTGCCCCCGCGGGGGGCGCGGTCGCCCTGCCGGGGCGGGACGGTCCGGACCGGCCCGCTCTTGCACCAGGCGGTGCCGATCTCCGGGAGGCCCGCCCGGAGGAGTTTCTCAAACCCGTGAGGTTTCGGCTCAAGCCCGGAGACGGCCCGGAGGGTCCCGCCCTCGCAAGCGAGGACGACCGTCTCCGCCGTCGCGGTCCCGACGACGATCCCGTTCACGAAGACCGCCTCCCCCGGTATGCAGCCGCGGATCTCCCGCACGCCTTCCGGCCGGGAGCGGTTACTCTCGCCGTGAACGAGAGCATACCCGGTCCGTGCCGCGATCTCCTCCGCGAGTCCCCCGTCGCCACAATCCCAGCAGTAGACGGTGCCGCTCGACGTCTCGACGTGGACGAGCCCGCGGAGGCGGCCGGCGACGATCTCGCCGAATATCCGGCCGGACTCCGGGGTCTTCCCCCGGTTGACCAGGCACGAGGGCCCGGATTGGGCCGCGAGGACCGTGCTCGGCCGCTCGTCCGTGCAGGTCACCGGAAGCCCCGACTCCTCGGCGGCGGTCCGGGCCATCACCCCCGCGACGAGCACCCGCCGGGGGGCGAGGAGAGCGATCAGCCGCCCGGCGTCCCCGGCGTCGAAGGCCTCGGGGCCGTGCACAACCATGACGAGGTTCATCCCGTACTCCTGGGGCGGCGCGGATTATCAGGTTACCGTCCCGACGAGTTGCTCTGGACGGGGAGGTAGGGCATCAGGGCGCTTGCGAGTTTTGCGACGTCCATCGACTGGAGGACGACCTTGCCCGGCCCGGTCAGCGTGGTCAGGAAGAGCCCTTCCCCGCCGAAGAGGACAGTCTTCACGCCGCCGGCGAGCGCGATGCTGTAGTCGACGGTGCTCTCGAACCCGACGACGAGGCCCGTCTCCACCCGGACCACCTCGCCGGGCGCAAGGGTCATCTCCATGATGTCACCGCAGCAGTGGAGGAACGCCGTCCCCCGGCCGGAGAGGCGCTGGAGGATGAACCCCTCGCCGCCGAAGGCGCCCGACCGGAGGCGTTTCGTGAACGCGATATCAAGGTCGACGCTCTCTTCGGAGCAGAGGAAGGCGTCTTTCTGGGCGATGAACTCGCCTCCTGCAAGATCAAGCGCAAAGATCTTCCCCGGGACGTTCCCGGCAAACGAGACGAACCCTCCGGCGCCCTGCGGGGTGAACGCGGTCATGAAGAGGCCTTCGCCGGTCACCATCCGTTTGAGGCCCTTGAAGAGCCCGCCCCTCATGTTAGTCGTCATCTGCATGTTCCCGCTCATGTTGACCATGGCGCCTGCCTCGGCGCAGACGCTCTCGCCGGGGGCGAGGCGGAGGGTCACCATCTGGAGGTTATCCCCGGTGATCTCATACTGCATGCTGATGCATTTTTTGTCACGGGAGAAGAGGTTTTCCCTTTATTCTGTGGGAAAATCTTGTTTTTGCGCCCTCTTCCTCATCCCGGGGCCGGACTGCGGGGCGCACCGCCCCCCCTCCCGGATCGCCGGCACCGCCGTCTCCCGGGACCGCGCAGTCCGGCTATCCGCCGCCTGCCGCCCCCAACGTTTATCACCCGGGATGTATACTCACTCCGCGTGACGACCGAACAGAGAAGAGAGGCGGCGGTGCCTGCCGGGGGAGCGCACCTCACGGACGAGGCCCGGTCTGCCGTCCTCGAGCGGCAGTGCCACCGGTGCGCCGGGTGCAACGCCCCGCTCACCGCCGGTTCCACGCATTTCGACCTCCGGCCGCCGGCGATCTGCGGCGGGGCCCGCACGCCCGGGAACCTTGAGGCCCTCTGCCCCTTCTGCCACCAGAACTTCATGCGCCGGGTCCGGGTGCAGCTTGCCGGCCATAGGAATAAGTAGTACCCGGGGTCATACCGGCGACCATGACCTGCAGACGGCGCGGTGCAGCACAGAGAGACGAGTGGCGATCGACGGCGATGAGGGCGGCAGACGACCTCGCGGAGAGGTTCGCGCTGCCCGCTCCGCCCCTTCCCCGGGGCTGGCGTTCCGGCACGATGCGGATGCTCGACGCCGCCTTCACCCCGGGGACGGCACCCAACGTCGCGGCCTCCCTTGCGGTGACGATGCTCGTGATCCCCTGCATCCCGAACCGGGTTCTCGCGGCCGCCGCCGGGTTCGCCGCGGGTTCGATCCTCGGGGGATAGCCCGGGGGGATGAGCCTCAGGGCCTCCGCTTCCTTCCCCTCGCCGGGACGAGGCACTTCCACGCGCTCCCGATCAGGTCCTCCCTCCCGGCCGCGTGGAGCCCTTCACGGACGAGAGCGTAGTTCGCCGGGTCCCGGTAGTGCATGAGCGCCCGCTGGATCCGTTTCTCCCGGCCTTTCGGGATGTAGACCTCCTCGAGGGTGAAGGGGTCGAGCCCGGTGTGGTAGATGGTCGTCGATATGCTCATCGGCGTCGGTGTGAAATCCTGGACCTGTTCGGTGTAAAGGCCGGTGTCCCGGACGTACTCCGCGAGTTCGACCATATCCTCCATCCGGCAGCCCGGGTGGCCGGACATGAGGTAGGGGACGAGGTACTGCCGTTTCCGTTTCCCCTGCTGGAGGGCCTCGAACCGTTCCCGGAAGGCGTCGAAGACCGCACGAGGAGGTTTTCCCATGCAGGCCGTGACCCGCGCCGAGACGTGCTCGGGAGCGACCTTGAGGTGCCCGGAGACGTGGTCGGCAGAGATGCGGGAGAGGTACTCTTCGTCCCCCAGGCCGATCAGGTCGTAGCGGATGCCTGAGGCGATGAAGACCCGTTTCACCCCGGGTATCTCCGAAAGACGCCGGAGCAGGCGGAGCTGCTCCTCGTGGCTCCGGTCAAGCGCGGGGCAGTCGATGCAACGGCGGTCCGGGCAGGTGCCGGTGGTCTCCCACCGGCCGCAGTGGATGGCGTACATGTTCGCCGTCGGCCCGCCGACGTCCTGGACGACGCCAGTAAACTCCGGCATCTTCGCCATCCGCTCCACCTCGCGGACGATCGAGTCGATGCTCCGGCTCTGGATGATCCTTCCCTGGTGGTGGGTGAGGGCGCAGAACGAGCAGGCCCCAAAACACCCCCGGTGGCTGACGACCGAGAACCGGACCGGTTCGAGGGCCGGGATGGGCTCGGTGTAGGAGGGGTGGGCCCTCCGCGCGTAGGGAAGTTCGTAGACCCGGTCGAGTTCGTCGCCCGATAGCGGCATCGCCGGCGGGTTCTGGATGACGACGGTCTTTGGGTGCGGCTGCGCCACCCTGCGGCCCCGGAGGGGGTCCTGCTCGTTGTAGTGGAGGGCGAACGCCCGTGCGTAGGCGTAGCGGTCCTCCTTCACCTCCGCGTAGCCGGGGAGGACGACGTATCCGGCCTGGTCCATGCTCCGCCAGGTCTTCAGGTCGACCCGGCAGGCGGTGCCGGGGATATTGGTGAGCGAGCCCGCGCTCTCGCCGGCGGCGAGGCGGTCCGCGATCGCGACCACCTGGCGCTCGCCCATGCCGAAGACGAGGAGGTCGGCGGGGGCGTCCGCGAGGATGGACTGCCGGACCGAGTCCGACCAGTAGTCGTAGTGGGCGAACCGCCGGAGGCTCGCCTCGATTCCGCCGATGACGACGGGCGTCTTCGGGAAGAGGGCGTGGACCCGGTCGGTGTAGACGAGGGTCGCCCGGTCGGGCCGGAGGAGCCTGCCGCCGGGCGAGTAGACGTCCGAACTCCGGCGCTTCAGGTTCGGCGTGAAGGCGTTCACCAGTGAATCGACGTTCCCGGCCGAGACCGAGAAGAAGAGGCGGGGTTCGCCCAGGCGCCGGAAGTCGGCGTCGCTGTGCCAGTCGGGCTGGGCGATGACGCCGACCGAGTAGCCGGCGTCCCGGAGGACCCGGCCGATGATCGCTGTCCCGAAGGAGGGGTGGTCGACGTAGGCGTCGCCGGAGATGAGGATGACGTCGAACCGGTCGATGCCGAGCCGAGCCGCCTCCTCCACCGTCATGGGGAGGAACTCCGGCTGCCCGTTCATGGGAGTATCCGGTCAAAGACCGGCAGGTCGACGCCGGTCTTCTCGTCCGGGAGCCTTCGCGCGGAGATCCCGACGAACTCCGTGACGATCGCCTCGACGACGATGTAGACCTCCGCCTTCTCGCGGAGGCATCCGGCGAGCGACCGTATTCCCCTCCCTGCCGCGGTGTGGATGTGGAGGGACGGCCCGTCCTCCCCGGGGTGGATCGTCGCAAACCCGAGGAGTTCCCAGCCCCCGAAGATCTCCTCGCGCCGCGGCACCGGCGGCACGACCGGCTCTTTTGGCCCCGTCACCAGCGTCGCGGTCCGGACGGCGCCGAGGAAGTGGACCATCCCGCTCTGGATGTTCATCGCCGCTACAAACCGCCGGATCTCCCTGATGAGATCCTCCCCGTCGTCGACCCTGACCGTAAAGACCCGGCCGACCTGCCCTTCCGAGTACTGCATGGACTCACTCTCAGGTAGGTGGTGCGGCATGATATTATCTCTGCGGGGTGGAGGGGCGGCATGAGCCGGAAGACCCCGTACATAAGCAGGAGGTAGTGCATCGATCCCAAACAAACAGACCATATCTGGCCTTCATCCCATCCCACCCATAGCGCACCCCTCCGTCCCCCCACCCTGCCCGGGGCGGGGACAGTCAGGCTAATATCCCGGAGGAAGGCCGTATCCGGTTCTTGTCCGGGATCTCCCCGTGCAGTGGACCGTGGTGGCTATCGCCACGGGGGGTGGGGACCGGGTGAGGGGGAAAAAACCGTGCCCGGGCAAAATGTCACCCAAAAGTTCCTCTCCAGCACCCCCCACCCCGCCCGCGCTTCACGCTCCTCCCCCGCCCCCGCCCGCAGGAAGGGGGCAGTGCTCGCGATAGCCGGTGGGAAGCCGTATCCGGTTCTCCTCCCGCCTCTCCCCATGGAGTGGACCGTGAGGATATCACCATGGGGGGAGGGGACCGGGGGAGGGGGTTTCCCCCTCCCCGCAGGTGGATACCCGTACGTTCCTCCTCAAAGCCCCCGCCCTCCGGGAACAGGGATAGTACATGGCGATACCCGAAAAAAACCGTGCGAAACACAACCGTGCGAAACACGATCGATGATCTCCTCCGTTGAGAGTGCCGGTGATTGAGAATCGTTGCGGTAGTTCACAGTGCCCCGGCCCGCCACTCTCCCGCAGGAGGGGGCGTCCCGGTGGACGAGGGGTTCATAAGCGCCGGCCTCGCAATATTCTCGCGCGAGGTGTGGTCGCGGTGGTCTGGTTCCGGGAGGTCGAGTACCTGCGGGGGTTTGCGGCCCTCGCCGTGATCGCGGTCCACGTCTCCATGAACTTCACCCGGATCCCGGGGGCGGGGCTGCCTGCCTTCCTCGGGATCTTCGTCTACATCGCCGCCCACTTCGCGGTGCCGGTCTTCGTCTTCATATCGGGCTGGGTGCTCGCGGCCCGGTACCAGGAAGGCTACCGGGTCCCGGCCTACTACCGGCGCCGGGCCCGGACGATCCTCCCCCCGTACCTCTTCTTCTCCGCCCTCTACCTCCCGTTCGTCGTGGAGGGGGCGATGGAGTTTGCCGGCGTGCCCGCTCCCGGGGTGGTGGGGAGCGCTCTCCTCATGGGGACCGCCGCCTACCACCTCTGGTTCTTCGTCGTGATCATCCAGCTCTACCTCCTCTACCCCCTGATCGCCGGGGGCTACGACCGCTTCGACCGGGCCGGGGCGGCGCTCTTCCTCATCCTCGCCCTCCTCTTCGTCCAGATCCTCTGGAACATGGGCGCCCATGCCACCGGGGCGTTTGCGGGCGCGGGGTGGTACGCGGTGCTGATCCGCCTCTTTCCGTCGCACCTCTTCTACTTCGTGCTCGGGATCCACGTCGCCCGGCATACGGACCGGTTCCGCTCGACGCTCCGGTCGCTCTCCCCGGCATGGGTCGTCGCCGCGGCGGGTGCGGGGGCCCTGCTCACCGGGGGGATGTGGGCCGCGACCATGTACCTCTCGGGCGGGTTTGCCGGCGCAACGCTCGGCGTCTTCTGCGTCTACCGGCTCATCGAGCCGTTCTACTACGTCCCGGTCATCGCCGCGCTCGTCCTCGCGGCCTGGCTGCTGGAGGATGCCGGCGGCCGCCTCGCGGAGGGGTTTCGGTCGTTTGGGGCGCACTCGTTCGGGATCTGCCTCGTCCACCCGCTCGTCATCGCGGCCGGCGCGGCGGCCTGGACCTTCCTTACGGGGTTGACGTGGGCGGACGTGGCGACCTACCCGGTGCTCTTCGTGGTGGCGGCGGCGGTGAGTTACGGGGTGGTGCGGGCGGCGGCGGGGGTCCCGTATGCCGGGTACCTGCTCGGGGAGTCGCGGGTGCGGCGGGGGCCGGGGTAAAACCCGGGTCCGGCCCGGAGCGCTGCCCGCAACGGAGCGCCCAGGAAGGCTCTCGGGCGGGACCGAAGCGTTCAAGACGCTCGTCAGCCGATATACCTGCTATGACGGCTCACCGGGCTCGCGGCCCGGTACGGGACGAGCTTCATAAGACCGGGGGTCCGGGGTGGCACAACGTCCGTGAACTACGAGAGAGTACTCGAAGACTCGTTTGATTATACAAAAAATGTCCTCTGGGGGAGATGGCTCCGGTGGCTCCAGCTCATGGCCTGCATCGTCGTATTCCCGCTCATGTACGGCTACTTCGTCCGCATCATGCGGGGAGGCGCGCCGGCGCCGGACCCTGGCGGCTGGGGCAGGCTCTTTCTCGACGGCCTGAAGCTGCTGGCTGTATACCTCGTCTACGTCGGGTTCATGCTCCTTGTCGCGGCGGCCCTGATGGGAGGGGCCGGCATCGCGGCGAACGGCTTTGTGACCGCGGGCGTCGCTCTTGTCTCGTTCGTCCTCTTCATCCTCATCTGGCTCGTGGTGCAGATGGCTGCGGTGCGGTTTGCGAAGGCCGGGTCGTTACGGGAAGCGTTCAACATCCCTGCCGTCCTCGGCCAGATCCACGGGATCGGCTGGGGGCCGTATATCCTCTCCCAGGTGATCCTCCAGATCGTCCTCGGGTTCTTCGCGATGTTCCTGGCCTTCTCCGTCGTCACCGTCGCGAGCCTTGCCGGGCTCTTCGCGGGCATTATGGGGTTTTTACTGCTGCCCATCCTCCTGCTCGCGGCATCCCCGCCAATCTACATCTTCCAGTACCGCTACAACACCCTCGTCTACGAGAGTGGGGGGGCGGGCTCCGGCATGAGTCATCCGTGAGCGATCCTCGCTGATCGGGACCGCCCTTGCCGTAGAATATCTTCGCTATGAGAGGGTTGCGCAGGGATGCTGGAGCGATAGCGCGCTGGACGATACCCCTGGAGCGAGAGGGGGCCGCGACCGTCGTCCGGGACGAGGGTGACAAACCCCACGATCCCGGCCGGATCGACTACGGGATCCGCGGCAGCCCCGGCCCCGCATACCAGGCGTTGCTGGACAGGATCAGGTCCCGCCCGTGGTCGTTTCGGGCCGGCCGGATGTGCGGTAAGAGGGACAACGCCGGCGAGCCCTACTACTGCCAGCTCAGGTGCCACGACCCGCCGGGCGACGACCACTCTTGTCACCTTTCACCCGTCAGACCGTCCGGATCTCGTCCTACCGGGCCGACGCCGTCCCCACTCTGCGGTGAAGGGAGTCCTTCCCCCTCATTCGCCCCGGAACAGGTGCCCTTGTAGATGAGAGCGCCCGGTGCGGCTCATTCCCGCGTCACCGGGAGCCCGGCGGCCGTCCAGGCGCTCATCCCGCCCTCGACCTCGTAGACCTCGCGGAACCCAGCATCCCGCATCAGCTCCCGGACGGCGGCGCTCCGCCCGCCCCGCTGGCAGCAGATGACGTAGGCCCCGTTCCGGTCGAGATCCCCGAGACGCTCCGCAAAGTACCTGGAGTCGATGTTGATCGCACCCGGGATATGCCCGCCGGCGAACTCGTCCGGCCTCCTGACGTCGATGGCGGTAACCTTCGGGTCCTGCCCCATCTCTTCGATCAGGGCGGACGCCTCGGCGGGGGGTACGGTCCGGATGATCGCGCCCGGCTCTTTTGAGCCGCCGCCGGTGCAGCCGGCGATGAACACGGCCGCGACGGTGCTGCCGACGGCAAGCAGGAGCAGGAGCGGAGGATTAACCTCGATCATACATTCATGTCACGGCCGCCGGGATAAAGGAGTTTTGGTCCCCCGGGCAGCTCATCATCCCCCCGCCCGGCCGCCTCAGGCGGTATCGTCAAACCGGAGCGGCGTACCATCGATGCCTATCACCGCACAGAGGATGTCCGGCGTATCCAGGGCCACAACCTCCCGGCCGTCGACCACGGCGGCCCGGTGGCAGATCGCCCCCGCTTCTTCCAGGCTCTCGGTCGTCAGGACGATCGTCAGGTTCCGCTCCTGGTTCAGCCGCTGGAGCATATCCCAGATCTCCCGGCGGCCGGGCCCGTCCAGCCCCTTCGTCGGCTCGGCAAGAAAGAGGACGGAAGGGTGCACAAGATACGCCCGGGCGATCTCGAGGCGCCGCATCATGGCGGGAGGACAGGCCGCAACCGCGGCATCCAGGCTCCCGGAGAGGTCGAAGAGCCCGATGATCTCGGCGATCCTCCTCCGCCTGACCCCGTCGCCGAGACCGTGCAGCCGTGCATGGAAGTCCAGATTCTCCCTCGCGGTCAGCGCGGGGTCGAGGACCGGTTCCGGGAGGACGATGCCCATCCTCCGCCGCACATCCCCGAGGTTCCCGAGGATCGCAAGCGGTGAGCGTTCGGCAAACTCCGGGACCGGGAAGAGCATCGTCGTGAGGATGGCAACCAGGGTCCGCCGGCCCTGGCCAGAGGTGCAGAGGATTCCCAGGATCTCTCCGCTCTTCACGTCAAACGGGATAGGGCCTCGCGCCTGAAGGCGCTCCAGGCGCCGGATCAGATCCTCAACGGTAAAGGCAGTCATGCACCTCCACACAATACGGCCAGTCAGGCAGAACTGAATCGGCTTCGACCACACATCGCCCGGGTGTCACCCGGTATTCCGGGATGGCGGCCCTCCGGCGGGATATCGCCAGGAGCTCTGCTATCAGGTTTCCGTTACCCGATTCGGGGAAGGAATTGCTCGATAATAATATTTTAACTATCCCAATATGAATATATCTATTTATAAACGGATATAAAATAGGCCGTTTAAGATTTTTATATTCCTTCAAACGTCCTTTTTGGCGTAAAACCACTCAATCGCATATTCAGGCGGGGGGAGAGGACCCGGGCCAGGGAGGCCTGCCGGCGCCGCTCCCCGGCCCGGAGGTTGGATGGCGGCCCGAAAAGGCCCGCACCGCTGGATCAAACTATTTAATATGTGGGGCCAACCGGTGTACCCGACCCATGATGAACGAGTTCCCCGCGATAGCGATCCTCCCGGTACCCTTCAGCCCGGACCAGGTCCTGATCGCTCTTGCCGTCCTCATACCGGCTCTGGTCATCTTCAACCTGCTCCTCATCAGCGAAGGGGTCTTTGAGTCGATCGGGCTCCGGTTCTACCAGGCGGTGCTGGTGACCGCGGGCGCCCTGCTCGGGAGCCTGATCAACATACCGCTCATCCCCGTCGGTGAGACCGTCATCGCGGTCAACGTGGGCGGCGCCGTCATCCCCCTCTTCGTGACCGCCGAGATGGTCGCAAGGGGCCGGGTCTCGCGCCTAAAGACCCTCGCCGCCGTCGCCACCGTCTCGCTCGTCGCCTACGCGTTCGCAACGCCCGTCCCCGGCACCGGGATCACCATGCCGTTCTACGTCGCCCCCCTCGCCGGCGCCGCTGCAGGGCTCCTCCTCGCCCGGGGCTGCCGTGCCGCCCCCGGGCTTGCCTACGCGGGCGGGACTATGGGCACCCTCCTCGGCGCCGACATCCTCAACCTCGCAAATCCTGCAGTGCTCGCGGCGCTCGCCGGAAGCAAGGCAACGGTCCTTTCTATCGGGGGTGCGGGGATATTCGACGGCATCTTCATCACCGGCGTCCTCTCGGTCCTGCTCGCCGCCTACGCGGGAAGACGCCTGCGGGAGGCGGCGGGAGTCTGCCCCCAGGAGCGGGGGGATTGAGGGTCCCGCCCGTGGAGGGGAACACCCGCTCAAAGGCTTCGCGGCAGCAGCGGATACTGGTGGTGCCGCACGAAAAGGAGAACCCGTCCGCCGTTCCTCGCGTGGCCCGGCCGGAAGGAGGCGATCACCGACCGTCGAACTGGCGAAGCCAGAGCTCTGCGCAGGCTATCCGCCAGAAATCGGTGGAGTAAGGGTTCTTTCCGTCGAGGAACTCCTTGTAGTTCCGGAGCACCCGTTCCGCGTCCCAGTAGAGCCGGGCCGCGAACGTTGGCGATGAGAAGAGGGCAAGGATGTGGGGGCGGAGTTCGTCCTTCATCCAGGCCTCCTCGGGGGTGACGAACCCCATCTTGTCCATCCTGCACCGGACGGCGTCGGGCACCAGCCCCCGGATCGCCCGCCGGAGGACGTACTTCGTGACGCCGCAACGGATCTTCTGGTCGAGCGGGAGCCCTGCGAGGTACTCCACGAGTCGATAGTCGAGGAACGGGACCCGCGCCTCGATCGAGAACGCCATCGAGTTCCGGTCCTCCCAGTGCAGCAGGAGGGGGAGGTTCGTGGCCGTGATCTCCTGCGAGAGCACCTCGTCAAGGGAGCCCGCGTACCGGAGGACCTCCGGCGCGTCCCCCCGGAGGAGCCCCCGCCGCTTCGACCGGACCCGGGACTGGCGGGCCGCCCACGAGAAGAACGACCCATGATGTCTCGCGCTCCCGGCGACCTCCCGGAGGGCTGCAAGCACCTCCCCCCGGCGGAGGAGCCCCCGGATATACGGCATCTGGTAGGCGATATACCCGGCAAGCTGCTCGTCGGCGCCCTGCCCGTCGAGGACGACCTTCACCTCACTGCTCGCAAGCCGCATCACGCAGTACTGGGCGTAGATCGAGAGCGACACAAACGGCTCGTCCTGTATATACAGCAGCCTCCCGATATCCTTCCAGAGCCCCTCAGTGCTGGGAGTTACCCGGTGGCTTGCGACCCCCGTCGCCGCAACCACCGTATCGACATGCCTGCTCTCGTCGAACCGCGGGTCGTCAAAACAGACCGAGAACGTCTTCTGCCGGTCGCCGACGCTCTCCGGGTGCTCGGTCCGCAGGAGAACGTTGATTAGGGCGGTGATCGTCGACGAGTCGATCCCCCCCGAGAGGCAGGTCCCGACCGGGACGTCGCTTCGGAGCCTGATCCGGACCGCGTCGGTCAGGAGGTCCCGGACCTCCCGGGCAGCAGTCTCGTCGTCGACGGCCCCTCGCCGGGCACCGTTCACCACGACATCCCAGTAACGCTCCGGTTCCCCGGTGCCCGCCCCGGAGACGATGATGAAGTGAGCCGGCGGGAGCTGGAGGATGCCGTCGTACATCGTCTCAGCGGTATGGTCCGCGACCCCCCAGGCAAGAAACGCAAGAAGCATCCGGTCGTTTGGCCTCCTCCCGACCCCGGGGTGCGCAAGGAGCGCCTTGATCTCCGAGGCAAAGAGGAACGATTCCCCGGCCGTGGTGTAGTAGAACGGCTTGACACCCAGGCGGTCCCGGGCGCAGAAGAGTTCGCGGCGCCGATCATCCCAGAGGGCGAACGCCCACATACCGTTGAACCGGGCGAGGCAGTCCCGCCCCCACTCCTCGTAGGCGTGCAGGATCACCTCCGTATCGGTCGTGGTGGCGAAGTTGTGGCCGGCGGCGATGAGCTCCTCCCGGAGCGCGGGGTAGTTATAAATCTCGCCGTTGAAGACGATCTGGAGCGACCCGTCCTCGTTTGCCATCGGCTGCCGGCCTTCGTCGGAAAGATCGATGATCGCGAGACGGCGGTGGGCGAGCCCTACCGGGCCGGAGAAGAAGTCCCCCTCGCCGTCAGGGCCGCGGTGGGAGAGCCGCTCCGCCATGGCCCGGACGAGTGCCGGATCCGCCTCCCCCCCGTTCTGGGCAACCTGCCCGGCGATCCCGCACATACCAGGACCCGATCACTCGTTCAGACAGGTCTTATCCAGGCCCGTGCCGTTGATGTCGCAGGAGGGGCAGGGGGCCGGGGTCGATCCGTTCACCACCCGGTAGGCGTCCGCAAGGACCGCGGAGTTCGCAAGCAGGCCTGCGATCAGGATCACCTCGAGGATCTCGGCCCGGGTCGCGCCTTTCGCCTTTGCCGCCTGCATATGATACTCGACGCAATGGCTGCACTTGAGCGCGGCGCCCACCGCAAGGCTGATCAGCTCGATCGTCTTCGGGTCGAGCCGGCTGGTCTCGACCACGGCGCCCTTGTAGAGCAGGTGCGAGATCAGGATCTCGGGCCGTTCCGCCATCCGCTCAAATATCAGGGGGACCCTGCCGTACTCGTTCTCGATCTCCCGGAGGAGTTCTCCTGCTATGACGTCCGACCCCCGTTCTGCAACCCTCGCAAGTATCTTCTCAAAATCCATCGCTACACCAATATCCTGGTCTCTGAGAAGGGTTTAATCCGTATCAATATGTAATTGCGCATCCGTGACGGCAGAACGTCGGCGATATCCCCGACGGTGACAGCCCCGTCGGCGGTTACCGCAAGCGACCGTATATCATCAGCGTAGAGGTCGTAGGGGAGCTTCACCCGGAGCCCCTCCATCTGGGCGGTCACCGGCGTCGGGTGCGTCAGCATGCTGACCTCAGGGAGCTGCTCCTCGATGATCGCCATCAGGCGGGGCGGGAAGACGGAGAGCGGGTCCCGTGCAAGGGCGTCCCGCCGGGCGTCCAGGGTCCGGGAGACCTCGTCCACCAGTTCGTCGAGTTTCGCGAGCTCCTCGGGGCGCTTGAACCGGTGCATGATCCTCCCCACCCCGCCGACGTAGCCCTCGACGGGCGGGTCGATGGCCCGGACCAGGGTCTCGCGGTCCGGGGCCCCGGTCACCACGATCGGCACCTGGATCCCCCGCCGGAGCACCGGAAACTTCTGCCGGATGCACTCCTCGAAACTCCCGAGCGCGTAGACGGCGAGATCGTGCTCGTTGATGACGTCCCGCTCCTCGTCGTTCAGGTTTGCTATCCGTTTCCCAAAACCTCTCGCAAGCCCGACCATGTTCGTCTTCGCGCCCGCACGCCGGAGGTACTCGGCGATATCGCAGGCGGTGTGCGGGAGATGATGGATCTCCAGGCTCGGGCTGACCACGGCGATCTCCGTCCCCACGAGGGGCGCCTCGACCACCTCGCCGGCAAGCGGTTTTGCAACCTCCCGTATCAGGTCGATGTCATCCCGCGGCACGAACGACTGGAGCACGACGTCCTGGGCCATGACGTGCTTCTGCACGATGTAGCCCCCGAGGTCGTCGATCAGGTCCATGATCTCGTCGTGCCGGTAGACGCCTCCCTTGTAGGTCACCGGCACCAGCGTCGTCACAGCGTCACCCCCATCTTTGCAAAGATCGGTCTTACCATCGCCTCCACGATATCGCCCGGCAGGGTATCCTCACTTGCCACATAGTAAAACTTCTCGTCCTTAATATACTGGCGGCGGACCTTGAACCCCTCGGGGGCGATGTACTGGAGGGCGTAGATGACATCCTTATAGAGCGTCTCGCTCGGGTCGGCGACGACCATCTGCTCGAGCTCCTCCTCCCCGGCAACCCCCGCCGGGAGGACGACGGTGAACCGGTCGGGCTGGTCGACGTTCTCCTTCCCGTAGCGGGCCCAGAGCTGCCGGAGCAGCGGTGCAAGGTAGGTCTCGTCGCCGATGTCGAGCACGATCATCTTCTCGCCGATGTTGACGTTTGCAAAGTTGCTGACCCGGATAGCCCGCGGCATGTGCCGGAGCAACCCCGCCGCGACGAAGATCGGCACCTTCGGGTCGACGTAGATGTGGAGCCGGTCGATCACCTTGATGAGATCGAGATCCTGGAGGACGTCGCCTGCTATCCGCTCGTAGGCCTCTCTCCCGACCGCATCGGGCGACTCGACCACGAAGTAGTTCAACGGGGGCATCTACTCTCCCTTGACGAATCCGGACGCGAGCAGGGCCGACCCGACCGCGCCGATGTACTGCGAGTAGGGCGGGACGACGACGTTGGTCTGCAGGAGCTGGCCCATCGCGTAGACCAGCCCCTCGATCAGCGAGGTGCCGCCCACCATGATCACCGGCTCCTTGATGTCGACCTCCTGCAGCTGCTGCTCAAAGACCTGTTCCGCAACGCTGTGGCAGGCCGCAGCCGCCACATCCTCCCGCGAGGACCCGGCGGCGAGGGCGTTCACCAGGCTCTGCGTCCCAAAGACGATGCAGTAACTGTTCATCGGGACGTTCTTGCCCATGCCCTTCATGGCAAGGGGGCCGAGTTCGGTGATGTCCACGCCGAGCCGTTTTGCGGTCATCTCCAGGAACCGGCCGCTCGCGCCGGCGCAGATCCCGCCCATCGTGAAGGTCCCCGGGATACCGTCGATCACGCTGATCGCCTTGTTGTCCATGCCGCCGATATCGATGACGGTCGCGGCACCCCGCTGGTGGCCCGCGAGGTAGACGGCGCCTTTCGAGTTTACCGTCAGTTCCTCCTGGACCAGGTCGGCGCCGAGGTGCTTGCCGATCAGGAACCGCCCGTACCCGGTCGTCCCGATCGCCTGGATATCGTCGCGAGTAAGCCCCGCCATCTCGAGCGCGTCCGCGACCGCGCTCTCGGCGCTCTTGATCACCTCGGTCGTCGGGTGCCAACCGGTGCCGACGATCTTGTTATCCTTCATCACGACCGCCTTCGTGGTGCTCGAGCCCGAGTCGACGCCCATCGTGACCCCGGTCTGCTCCTCGCGGGCAAGGAGCGCTCGCCGCCGGGCGATGGTGGTCAGGGCCTCCATCCTGGTGAGGAGGGTCCCCGAAGTCGTCCGTTCGGTGAACGAGTAACTCACCACCGGCAGCCTTGAGTGTTCGGGGATGTACCGGCGGAGTTCGTTTCGGACGATCGCCGCCTCGGCGCACCGGAAACAGGTGCCGATGAAGACGCCGTCGGCGTCCACCTTCCCGTCCACGAGCGCCATACCCCGGGCGATCATCAGTTTCAGGTCGGCGCTCCGGACATCGAGGCCGAACTTCTCGACCGCCCGCTCGACGTCGGCGAGCGCGATGTCGGGGAAGAAGACCTCCGCGCCCACCGCCTCGGCGGCATCGTAGATCTCCTTCTGGACGCCGCTGTACTCCGGCCCGCAGGAGAGCTGGGCGATCCGCACCTTCCGGCTCACGCTTCACCTCCATCGTCGAGACCGGCGAGGAACTTTTTGATGGCGGCAACGAACTCGACGCCCTCTTCATCGTTTGTGGGGTACTTCAGTTCCAGGATCGGGATACCGCTCTGGCGCAGGGAGAAGAGGATCAGTTCGTCGGTGCGGGCGCACCCCATGCACCCGAACGCGAGGTCCGCGTCGGTGACGATGACCGCAGCCTCGGCCTCCTCGATGAGCGGGCCGTAGATCGCCATCCGTCCCCGGACGCCGGCCGGCACCTCGACGGCCGCGTATCTCAAGCCGCGTTTCGGCTCTTCGGGCGTGATCTGCAGGGGCGGGGAGTCAACCCCGGCGGTCTGTATCCGCTCACGGATACCTAGGGCTGCACCGAGCGGTTTGTGGCCGAACCGGGCCACAAGGTCGGAGAGGATGAGGCTCGTTGCAGGGTAGATAAACACCTTTGCCATTGTATTCAGGACTCCTCTGTCTCTATCAGTTCTTGTAACCGTTTGATATCGAGTACCGGTCTCTTCTCGCGGACGCTCGCCGGTTCCGGCACTTCCGCCTCCTCCCCCCGCCGCTCGACCTCTTCAAGGCCGCGGGTGATGTAGCGGAGGATGCGGAACTCCCGCTCGTGGCCGAGGTAGCCCGGCCTCGCCCCGCCGAGGTTCGCCCGGCAGCGCCTTGGGTCGCCGGGCGGGAACCCGCGGTCCTTGACGAAGATGTGGGTGGGGTCGAACGTGCGTATCTCGGCGATGAGCCGGTCGACGGCCTCCGGTTGGCCCGTCACCTGCAGCCCGAAACAGGTCTCCTTGATCAGGACGCCCTCGGACACCTCGTACGCCCTGAGCGCGAGCTCGCCCGGGGTCATCGCCGGCGACTCGACGAAGACATACTTCGTAACCGTGCCGGCGTAGCCCGGGGTATAAGCAGCCATTCACTTCACCTCTCTCACGTAGACTGTTGCCCCTTCACGCATCCCGGCAAGGTTCCCCGCATCGAGCACCTTCCCGATGACGTTCGTGCCCGTGAGGGGTTCTGAGGTCGGGCCGAACTCGGCGTTTGGGGTCGCCCTGATGCCGACCATGCCGGCCCCCCGTCGGGAATCGTTCGTCATCGCGAGGGTGAACGCCGGGACCTCCTCCGTCGGGGTGTTCTCCGGTATGATCCCGATCCCTTTCCCGATCTTCGGTTTGAAGAGAGTGACATCCTCAAACCGGAAGACGAGCGGCATCTTCCCGACGGCGTGGTGCTTGAGCCCGGTCGCCTCGCGGAAGATCGTGACCGACCGGGGCGCGGCCGCCTCGTCGAGGGTGATGCTGATGACGTGGTCGGCCGGCTCCGTTGCGACCCGGACCGCCCCGGCCGCGAGCACCTCAAGCGTCGTCGCCGGTGTCTGGCCGACCACCACGCGGTCCCCTCCGGCCGCATCGGCGGTGAGCGTGACCCCCCGCCGCCCGGCGACCGCCTCCGCCTCCGCAAGGGTGAAACCGACCAGGTCGAACTGTTCCGGCTCGACCCGGATGGCAAGGAGATCGCCGTCACCGGCAAACCGCACGAGCTCGATGCCGTGGACCACCCGCCCGACGACGGTGTGGGCCGGGCTTGCCGATACGCCCTGCGTGTAGATGTAGACCGCTCCCGAAGATTTTCCGGCGGTCCGAACCGTGATGGTCCCCTCAAGGCGGGGCCCGGAGAACTCCGCCGGGACCTTCGCCGGGACCAGGTGTGCATCGGCGATATGGGTGCTGCTTGAGCGGTCCACCCTGAACCGGCCTCCCTGCACGGAGAGCAGGAAGTGCTCGACGCTCCGGGCGGCCCGGGTATCGACCTCGCCGGCCTCGAACCCCTGCACCTCCGCCTCCACGTAGGAGACGACCTGCATCCCGTCTTCGAGCGCCAGCGCCGCATCACGGGTGACGACCGCGTGCGACCGGTCGGCACGCCTGAGTATCCGCTCGACCTCGATGACCCGGTCGCCTTCAGCGATGCGGTCGAGCAGCCCCCGGCCGGCGACGACCCTGCCGATGACGCCACCGTCGGCCGGGGCGCCGTAGTCGGCGGTATGCCGCATGCGTGCGAAGATCAGGTAGGACCGGGCGGGGTCGTAGCCGCCGCACCCGAGGATGACGTCGCCCCGCTCATACCGCCCCGGCGTTCGTGCGGGCCGGACGGCGGACTCAAACGGCCCGAAGGCGGCGGCGTAGCGGTCCTGCCAGTGCAGGCGGAGCCGTTCGGCAAGCCCGGGCGCAAAAAGCCGCGGGACCGTCGCCGGATCCGCCATCTCGACGACCATATCGCCCGCCGACGTGACGAACCGGACCTCCTGCGACTCGGCCGTAGCCTCCCCGAGTGCCGGGCGGATGACGGCGACGCTGCACCGCATGTCCCGTCCGGGGAGGATCTCCCCGAGCCGGGTGCCCGCCGGGACCTCGATACGTTCTCCATCCAGGTAGATCTCCATCATCCGTACCTCAAGGAGCGCCGCCAGCCCCCATCACCCGTCGTTCATCCTCGGTGAGGTGAGCGAGCACCTCCTCCGTCGGCCCCAGCTTGATGATCTTGCCGCCCCGCATGAGCGCCACCCGGTCGCAGATGTCCCTCACAAACTCCATGTCGTGCGAGACCACGATGAACGTCTCGTCCATCTCCTCGCGGGCGTGGAGGATCGAGTGTTTCACGTCGATCTTCGTGATGGGGTCCATCGTGCCGGTCGGTTCATCGAGGACGACAAGCAGGGGCTCACGGATGAGGACCTGGGCGAGTGCCACCCGGTGCTT
>Ga0208041_1001148_pt1 | contig 18840 bp, 11 predicted proteins | sample AD_SCU002_MetaG_FD_184453 | JGI IMG/M metagenome (GOLD analysis project Ga0208041, IMG submission 184453) | Active sludge microbial communities of municipal wastewater-treating anaerobic digesters from China - AD_SCU002_MetaG (SPAdes) (version 2) | ecosystem: Engineered > Bioreactor > Anaerobic...
CTCCGGTGGCGAGGGATTACTGGCGTGATCCCTGGGTGGGGGTGGCTTCAGCATTCGCGAAGCCATGGCCACTTCGTGGCCTTGGCTTGTTCATTTACCCGCTCGCTTGAACCTCCGGTTCAGACTCGCGGTAAATGAACAAGCCAGCGCTTCGCGCTGGCTTCTCTTATGCTGGCGGAGAGAGAGGGATTCGAACCCCCGGACCCCGGAAGGGTCAACGGTTTTCAAGACCGCCGCATTCAACCGCTCTGCCATCTCTCCAAATGGTGTGCAAAATTAATAAAATTCAAGCTGTTTTGCGCATTCATGATCAAATACAATAATATGGCCGACATTAACAAATCCCTGGCACCCGGATCCACCGACCGTTAACTGGCTCCGTATGATCCTTGCCTTGAAAATCAGCCCAAATCCTCCCCTACTTATGTATCTTTGTTACTTCACGTAACAACCCTTAACCATGAAACGCTGGAAGGTTTTTGCTGTTATCGCACTGCTCTTAAGCAGTCTGCCCGTATTCTCCATGCGGGCCAGCTTGTCATATTGTACTTTCTGGTCACCCGATGGCGGTAGTTTTATCGAAACTTATCTTGCCATTCATGCATCCTCCATGAAATATATCCCGGCAGAAAATGGGCAATACCAGGCCACCGCCGAGATTATGATGGTGTTCAAAAGCCAGGACAGCATCGTCACCTTTCGGAAATATGAGCTGAAGAGTCCTCTGATTAAGGATACCAACGAGCGCAATTTCCACTTCATCGACCAGCAGCGATTCCTGCTGGATGATGGTGAGTATATCTTTGAGATCGCGCTGCGTGATCTCAATACAAACAGCGAAGCCATCACCCATCAACAGGCTGTGCAAATACAACACGGCGCCAGTACGATCTCGCTTTCGGGTCTCCAGCTCGTAGAGTCAGCCACCAGGACAACCCAACAAGGCCCCCTGACCAAGGCCGGGTATGACCTGGTTCCTAACCTCTTTAATTTCTTCAAGGAGGATCAGAACAAGCTCACATATTACGCCGAATTATATCATACGGAGTCGATTCTGGGGAAAGACCAACGATTCCTGCTCTCGACATATATCCAGGGCAATGAAACAGGCGAGATCATCAAAGACCTCATCAGAAACCGCAGAGAGACTGCACGCGATGTCATACCGCTGCTTCAGGAATTTGATATCTCCCGCCTACCGTCCGGGAACTATAACCTGGTCATTGAAGTCCGCAGCTCCCAGAATGAGTTGTTAGCCAGCAATTCGTTGTTTTTCTATCGTATCAATCCCAATGTCCAGTTGGAATTGAAGGATATTGCAGCACTGGATATTTCCAATTCCTTCGTTGACAAGATAAATCATCCCGACACCCTCATTGACTATATCCGCAGCATACAGCCCATCGCCTCCGAAACTGAACGCATCTTCGCCGATAAAAACATAGCCACTGGTAACCATCTCCTGATGAAGCAGTTCTTTCTCAATTTCTGGCTTGAAAGAGATGCCTTTGATCCTGAAAAAGCCTGGAACGCTTACCATGATAAAGTGAAATTGGTCAACCAGAAGTTTTCCACACGGATAAAGCGGGGCTATGAAACAGACCGGGGTATCGTCTTTTTACGCTATGGACCTCCCAATACCATTGCAGAAAGCTATTTTGAGCCCAGTGCTTACCCTTATGAGATCTGGCATTATTACGAGCTCAGAAACCAGCGGAACAAGAAATTTGTTTTCTATTCCCGCGACCGCATCACCAATGACTTCGATCTGATCCATTCTGATGCAACGGGAGAGATCGCCAATTACCGATGGAAGCTGGATGTTCTGAAACGTACTACCGACGGATACGACCTCGACCAGCAGGACGTGGATGCACACTGGGGCGGCCGCATTGATACTTATTTCCGCGATCCAAGGTAGGCAAGGCAGGCTAGTAAGCCACTTTGTGGTATTTTTACAGCCGCTCAAGCTCATCTTTTTATGGCCATAGGTTATTACCTCTACCGGGCGCTGGCCTGGGCGGTTTCGCGCCTCCCTTTCCGTGTCCTGTACATGAAATCAGATTTTTTGTTTGTCCTACTCTATTATATCATCGGGTATCGCAGGAAGGTCGTGATGGATAACCTTGCACGGAGCTTCCCTGAGAAATCAACTGAGGAGAGAGCAGAAATCGCACGGTCCTTTTACCGTAATCTATGTGATATCATCCTGGAAGTCATTAAGACTGAAGGAATGAAAGCCTCCCAGCTAAAGCAGCGCTTTAGCTTCTCAAATCTGGAAATCATTGAGAAAATGAAGAAAGAAGGGCAAGCAGCATTGATTGGCATTGGGCACTGCGGCAACTGGGAATGGTCGGGGCCTGCCTTGCTTATGCACAGTGAATCAGACGGGTATGCCATTGTAAAACCATTGAACAACGAACGGTTTAATCAATACATGGAACGTCTGAGGGCACAGTTCTTCGAGGGTAAGACCATTCCATTCAAGATGACCCTCCGGTACCTGCTGGCGATGAGAGGTCAGCCCTATCTTGCTGTTCTGGCGGCAGATCAGACACCGACCCGTCAGGAGAGCCGGTTCTGGACGACCTTCCTAAACCAGGAAACACCGTTTTTTGAAGGGCTGGGAAAGCTCGCCAACAGCCTGAAGATGCCCGTAATTTATATCGATCTCAAGCGTACAGGCAGGGGGCGCTATCATGGCGATATACGCCTGATCACAGACGACGGCAGCACGATGTCGCCGGAAGAGATCATGCTGCGCTACGTCGACGCGCTGGAGGATTCCATTCACGCGGCTCCCGACAACTGGTTATGGTCGCACCGCCGGTGGAAACATAAAAGGGAAGACGAGACCCTGCATCCAAGGCGCTTCAAGTCTTAATTTCCCTATATTTGCATATATCCTCCGGATGAAAATAGCCGTTGTCATACTTAACTGGAACGGGAAGTCCTTCCTGGAACGCTTCCTGCCCAATGTCCTTGCCTGCAGCAGTCAAGAGGCTGAGGTGATCATTGCTGACAACGCAAGCACTGATGGATCGGTTGAATGGCTGGAAGCCCAACATCCCGGGATCAGGGTCATACAACATGAGCGTAACCATGGGTTTGCCACCGGATACAACCTCGCGCTGCGGCAAATCGAAGCAGATTATTACATCCTCCTCAATTCCGATATCGAAGTTAGCCCAGACTGGATCATGCCGGTCATCAGGATGATGGAATCAGATCCGCGGATCGCGGCAGCCCAGCCCAAGCTCAGGTCCTGGCACGAGCGGCATATGTTTGAGTACGCCGGTGCAGCTGGCGGATTCATTGATAAATATGGCTATCCCTTCTGCCGGGGAAGGATCTTCATGTCTCTTGAAGAAGACCATGGACAGTATAATGACATGATCGATATCTTCTGGGCCACTGGTGCGTGTATGTTTGTCAGGGCTGAGGTTTACCACAAGCTGGGCGGCCTGGATGATGATTTCTTCGCCCATATGGAAGAGATCGACTTCTGCTGGCGCCTGAAAAATGCAGGGTACAGGGTGGTGTATTGCCCTGATTCCATGGTTTATCACATCGGAGGCGGCACTCTGCCGAAGAGCTCTTCACGTAAGACATACCTGAATTTCAGGAACAACTTCAGCCTGTTGTATAAGAACCTTCCATCTGATCAACTGTTCCGGGTTTTTTCCGTCCGGCTGATCCTGGATGCAGTGGCCGGCCTGCGGTTCCTGATTGATAGTGGATGGGGCGACTTCGCTGCCGTCATCAAGGCCCACCTCAGCTTTTACCGGAGCCTGCCGCAACTGAGAAAGAAGCGCAGGGCTGTTCATCCCAAAGAGGTTGGTCAGATTTACCAGCGAAGTATCGTTTTTGACCACTACCTGAAGCGGCGTTCACGTTACAGCGAGTTGGACAACCAGGCTTACCGTGATCCTGATCAGGATCTGGTTAAATAAATCAATGCCATCTGATAAACTTCCAGTCCAAAGCCTGAAATCACGCCTTTTGCTGCTGCGGCTGTCAACAAGGTATGCCGGAATGGTTCACGTGCATGAACATTACTGATATGAACCTCAATAACAGGTACTTTACACGACCTTATCGCATCCAGTATAGCCACACTTGTATGTGCATAGCCACCGGGATTCAGGATGATAGCCCTGTTGTCAGTATTGGCTTGTTGTATCCAGTTTATCAACTGGCCTTCCAGGTTGGATTGCATGACCTGAATATCCAGATCAGGATGTAACTGCTTCAATTCCAATAGAAATACATCTAGATGTACTTCACCATATATGCCAGGCTCCCTGCTCCCGACCAGGTTCAGGTTGGGCCCATTGATGATTGCGATACCGGTATGGGTCATAAGAAAGCAATGTTTACAGGCCTGATTTCAGGCAAATTCTCAGCAAATCGAATACGAATATCAGTGTTTTATTTTGGATATGTTGTTGCTGAGGCAACTTAACCAGAAAAATCGGATTATCTTTGCTTCATCAAACGAACGGGGTGCCCTAAACAAACGGGCTGAGATCATACCCTTATAACCTGATCCGGGTAATGCCGGCGTAGGGAAAACAAGGTTCACTTGCATTTTGGCACCCCGGTAACATCAAAAAATGATTGTCATGAAAAGACATTTGTTCTTTTGGTTGCTTACCCTGTTGCTTCCCGGAACGGGATGGGCGCAGGTAACGCTCAGCGGCAGGGTCGTATCCGGAGAAAGCCTTCAACCCCTGACAGGGGCACATATTACCATCAACGGAACATACAGAACAGCCATTACTGATATGCAAGGAAGGTTCCGGATACAGCATCTCAAACCAGGGAGCTATAATATCGAGGTTACCCACCTGGGCTATACTTCCCATACAGAACACATCGACATACGGGCTGACCTTCAAATGGAGATCCAGATGAAAGGAAGGGTGTATCTGGAGGAAGAAGTAGTGGTCAGGGCTACACGCGCTGGTCACAGTAGTCCAACAACTTATACGACCATGCAAAAGAAAGACATAATGGCCATCAACCTGGGTCAGGACCTCCCCTATTTACTGGAGCAATCCCCTTCTACGGTTGTAAGCTCCGATGCGGGGGCCGGAATCGGTTATACAGGGATTCGGATCAGGGGTACGGACATCAGCCGGATCAATGTCACCATCAATGGGATTCCGCTGAATGACCCTGAATCTCAAAACGTTTTCTGGGTAAACATGCCCGACTTCAGTTCCAGTATTGAGAGTATGCAGATCCAGCGGGGCATCGGAACATCGTCAAACGGCGGTGCTGCATTTGGGGCTAGTATCAATATTCAGTCTCAAGGCATCACGGAGGCTCCTTATGCTGAGGTAAACCTGGGTGCCGGGTCATTTAATACCTTTAAAAGAAACATCCGGTTGGGTACGGGGCGCCTGAAGCAAGGATTCTCAGTTGAAGCACGGATGTCGGAGATAACCTCGGATGGCTTCATCGAACGCTCCGCGTCAGACCTTAGCTCATGGTTCCTGTCAGCGGCATATCAGAAGAAGCGGCATATGACGAAGCTACAGATCATGTCAGGCAGTGAGACAACAGGGCAGGCCTGGGATGGCGTACCCTCATCCATCCTTCCAACTAACCGGCGCTACAATGGCATAGGTATATATACTGATGACCAAGGCAACACCCAGTACTATGATAACGAAACGGATAACTACAGGCAGGATCACTACCAGCTCCACCACACCTATGAAATTAAAAAGAATCTGCTGCTAAATGCTGCCTTGTTCTATATCCATGGTGAAGGTTATTACGAGCAGTATAAACCCATGCAGAAATTGCCTTCCTACCTGTTGCTTCCTGTTGTGGTAGGTGACAGTACCATTAACCGCACTGATTTGATCCGGCAAAAACACCTGGACAACGATTTCTACGGGTTAACCTTCTCACTGCAGTATGATCGAAAACAGACATCTGTCATTGCTGGCGGTGCCTGGCATTCATATCGCGGGTTGCATTTTGGTGAGGTCATCTGGGCGAAACACCTCTCCCACCTTCAACCAGCTCACCGCTGGTATGAAAACCAGGGGGATAAAGATGAAATGAATGCCTACATGAAAGCCACCCATTATCTAACTCCAAAGATCAGTATCTTCGGAGACCTTCAATATCGGGATATTGGCTATCAGATCGCTGGCACCCACGACGACCTGCGTGACCTGCGCCAGACGCATCATCACGCGTTCTGGTCACCTAAAGCCGGTATGCAGTATCTTCCAGACAATCGCAATACCGCCTATCTCTCATTGGCCATGACCAGTCGTGAACCAAGCCGGTCGGATTATCGTGATGCGGATCCCGGAAAGATACCGGAGCCAGAGCACTTGATAAACCTTGAAAGCGGGTATCAGTATAACACCAATCGCGTGATGGTGGCTGTCAACCTCTACTACATGTATTACAAACATCAGTTAATCCTGACAGGAGAGATCAATGATGTGGGTGCACCCATTATGACGAATGTCCCGCGAAGCCTTCGTTATGGAATGGAATGGCAGGCTAAAGTGCAGTTTCATGAAGCGATTCTTTGGGATGCCAATCTGAGCCTGAGCCAGAGCCAGATTAAGAATTTTACAGCTTTTGTTGACGACTGGGATACATACACCCAGGTTTCATACCCGCTCGGTACAACGCCCATCGCATTCTCCCCTGCCATGGTTGCCCATTCCAACCTGATGTTTAAACCCATCCCACATCTGGAAATCGCATTGATCAGTAAATATGTTGGCAAACAATACATTGACAACACAGGCAGTGACGAACGTAAACTGGATCCCTATTACGTCCAAAACATGCGTTTGGCCTATAATATTGAAGTACCCGGCCTGGGTGATGTAAGGTTATCTCTGATCGTCAATAACCTGCTGAATGAGGATTATGAGACCAATGCATGGATTTACAGGTATTTATATACGGATCCAGAAACAGGGATGAAGACATCATCCTACATGGATGGGTATTTTCCACAGGCGGGCAGAAACTTTCTGGCAGGAATACAGATCCGGATATGAAACTAATTGGAGCCATTCCTTCGGTCGCTGTCTTCCTTTCATAGGCTTAATAAACCGACCGGACTACTCAGAGATATTTCAAGCCTATTTATCTGGCTATCAATAGTCGTTTTGATGTCGATCTGGGACCGTCGGTCATTTCCATCGTCAGGACAGCAGTATATGCGCCAGCGGGGATATTCAGATTGATGGCAATCTCCTGAAGACCAGACTGTAAAGTAACTTCTTCCAACAATGCCCTTCTGCCAGCCAGATCGAAGACCTCGACCATAGCTTTTCCTGCCGCAGGTGATGCAACAGGCCAACGAAGCATGCCTGTACCCGGATTGGGGTATGGGTTGCCAAACCAGGCCATCACAGGTTCGGGGTAATCCATTTTCAAGATGGCGCCATGAATGGTCCGGCCATCGAAACCTGCAATATCATACTCAGCCTGACTGATAAAACCTGAGGCAGGTTCAAGGACATCCAGGATGAGTGTTACGAATGCTTCGTTTTCTGCTGAAGGCGCATGTTCTAAGGAAAACCAGCCAAGTCTGAGCTCGCTGCTTTCCTGCAACCAGGCCAGATTAGCCGCTGAAGGCGCATGCACGAGGACATCACGCAATACCCATGTGGACGGCCATGGCAGGACCATTGAAACAGCATGAACCAGCTCGCTGGAAGTAATATAGACAGGAAGTTCAATAGTCTGACCTGGAGTAAAGGCCACCGCTGCATTCTTCATCAGGTCTGACTGGCCTTTGGCCTGTGGTACGAAGGAGGCATCAACATCGCCCGTATAGAGCATTCCGATATGCTGCTGCGCAGTGCCTCCGTTGTAATTGACAGTACCTGGGTCCACCACCCAATCACCAGCCGGGAAAGAAGTCACCACACCGACGAAGCGTTTGCTCGTCAATAATGCGTCAGTGGAATTGGCAAAACCACTATTGTCAACATCTCCTGCCTTTAGTCTCAGACCATTGAGAGAACCTACGCCAACAAAATGTTTCAGAATCTGCAAAGCATCAGAGGAATTCACACCACCCCAGCCTGTGGGCCCTTGCAATTGCGTGCCATATGTTCCAGCCGTGGCCAGCGGAATGTCGTACCATCCCTGATTATTTGTCAATCCTGTAAACAAGGCCCCTGAGGAATCTTCCAACCCGATGGTCAACCCTTTCATGGCCAGGCTATCGATCCCTGCATAGAACAGCCTTCCCTGTATCCCTCCCTGCGGCGTGACGGTTAGCCGGGCGGGAGCGGATTCCAGCATTTCCGGACAACCACCCAGGAACTGACATTTATAGAGGTTGCCATTCATATTAGAGGCAATACTGCTCAATACCAGCGTTTGAGTTGCTACACCAGCAATACCTGCACCATTCTGCAACTGCGTCCAGGAGCTACCATTATCAGTGCTAACAAACCATTGCAGGGTGGATGGATAGGTTGCCACAGCGGTAAAGCTGACCGTGTCACCCGTCGAAGCAGTTGCATCCGAAGGCTGTTGACTGATCTGAAGATCAGGCATAACCGTGACCATTGCTGGCGTAGTATGGGTGAAGGCCTGCAATCCATTGGAGACCGTCAGACTCACCTGATAATTACCGGGTTGTGTCCAGGTGACAGAAGGTGCTGCCTGTTCGGAATAGGCAGGTATACCTCCTTCGAAAGTCCAGTAATAAGAAACGACTGACCCTGCTGTTGTATTGACGAACATGGTCGTATCTCCTGGACAGAGCACTGTGGGTGTTGCCGTGAATCCCGGAATCAGGGTGGAGGGGACCAATCCGAAGAAGGTAAGGTACTCCTTCATCAGGTTTACCCGTGTAGATGGCAGGGTGCCATTGGACATTCCGCTGAACTCATGGCTAACCCCGATGGTTTTATATGTGGCATTGGCAAAGGCCACACCTGTGGTATAGGCCGGACTTGAATTATTGAAAATGGTGAAAGCGGAACCCGTTGGAGCGATGCGGTCTATCCAGTTTTCCTCCCCGTTGTAGATAAACGACATTCCTGTAGTAAAGGTCGACGCTACACCTGCAATCGTTGACAAGTCAGCAGCTCCATCGCCCAATCCATTGATATAAAACATATTATGAACAGGCGTCTTAGGATCATAGGCCCAGGTATCCCCTCCCTCCATGTACAACCTGCCGCCACTGTTCAGGAAACTCGCAAGTGTCGTTCCTTGAGACTGCGTTAGCTGATGGTTCTGGCTATAAATACCCAGGCAAACGAAAGCGGCCTGATATGGGCTCAGGTTTGCAGGGACACTAGTGACATAATCAACCTGAACACCATTGTCTTGAATAGCCTGCGTAATGGCAGGGCCTGAAGAGGTGTTCGGATCCAGGTCTATCACCACAACCGGGGAACGTCCAATCCGAACTTCTATAGTGTCTATCAGATAGATACAACTATCTGTTTCAAGTATTACCTGAATCATCGTCCGGTAACCCAGGGGAGCTGATGCCGACATATAGGCAGGCTGATCCAGGGTCAGGCTTGTGTTGTGTGGATGTATGGAAGCATAGGTTGAAACGGACGGGAAATGGACATAGGGTGTCAGCGGGACCACTTTTAGTCTGAACTGACTGGCATCTGCCTGTCCTTCGTTCAGGAAGGTCCAACGAAGCGTAAGGGTTTCTCCGGGGTCCGCCATTCCATTGCCATTGCCGGTCGAATCAATGACCTGCGCTGCTGTCATTGTCAGAACTGGGGCTGAAATGGCAAGGGTACGGACGAAATCAAGCGTATCCTGTGCAGACCTGACACTGATCTGAAATTCAGCCATATGCTGATCAGGAACACAGGGTGCGACCTGTACTGAAAACGCAGACAACAGTGTATCTGAGGCACTAGGGAGGAGGCCACTATGTACCTGGACTGAGTCCAGAATCCGGACGTAAGGGTCGGAGGAAGATAATACCACGACGAGGTTGGAGGATGACTGCATTCCGGCATTGGTTAACCTGACCGACAGGCTGACATTCTCATTGTATTCCGGGATCTGGTTACCGTTCCCTGATCCACTTGCAAATAAAGATTCTGCGATCACATAGGGTCCGGCAGGGCTCATTACACTAATGGCAGAAACATAGGGCTGCCTGTTCTGTCTGGTGGCTACTATATCTGCCTGACCCGAGGTAAGAAAAGGATCGATAGTCAGCAGGGCATATCCGGTACTGTCAGCAAGCCCGGCTCCATGCAACACACCTCCTTTGGAGAGCGCGATATAGGTATACGGCTCTGTCTGAACGGCAAAGGTTGTGGCCATGGGAGCAATAAGCCCGCTATGGGATATGGTAAGTGTTTGCGGAACGCCAAAATACACCATCAGCGAAGGATCCCCCATCAGGTGATATACCTCCCAATAATAATTAACGTATGATGAGGCGGATGCGGTGACAGCGAGGTTACCGGCATGAATCATCTGTCCTTGCGTAACATACCATTCTGAATATGGCTCGCCATGGTCATGGAACGTACGGTCGTAAGCCCCCAGGCCTGTAGCAGCGTATGTAGGATTGGCAGATACACTGCCCAATCCCACCCCCCAATAAAAATCCTCATTCCAATACGTATTATTGGAAGCACCGATATACCCGATAGCACCTTTTCCACTTGCCCGCAAGAGTGCCTCACCGAAGCAGGCTGCATCCTGAAAACGGTTGGTAAGGCAGGCGTTACCGACCATCAAAGGGTATTTCCCTGTATTAGCTAGGGCGGGAATGTGAGACGTAGTGAAACTGGGGTCAGACCAACCGCTGGCTCCGCCATGTGCCGTATAATTGGCATACCCCACACCGTCGCTGACGTGCTGGCGTATCAGCGAAGCACTGCTGGCCGAGGCAGGATAGAGGTAGGTGTGTGAATAAATGCCATGGGATGTATTGAAATAATAGGTAGTGCCATAGTTGATTTGGCCATTGCCATGCGTGGGGGCCCATGTCTGATCTACCCCCGAAACCATCACCGCCTTACCAAGAAAAGAGGGATCGGGCATGAGGTATTGCTCATATTGAAGGGTTTTGTCAATCTGGGGCTGAAGGTCAGCCACTGTGCTGGCCGAGAACCTCCCATAATACAGCTCAGGCATCTTGTCACCGGTATATTCTGCATAATACAGATCTGTGACATGGCTGCCTGTCGTTCCTGTAAATGCTGGAACCTGGGCCACATCACCTACGATGAGCAGGTAGGTCGGAGCAGGGTTCTCTGGTGTGGCATTGTTGTATAAACCAGCGAGATAGCTCTTGATTGTAGTTGTTGTGGTTCCAACAGCCGGATTGTTGGTATAGGCCTCAATGACTTTGAAACCCTTTTTCTTCTTCCATGCAATGAAAGGCTGCAGCTGGGCCTGGAACATGGGGTCAGAAACGATGACATAAGTGATGGGGTAACGCGAAAGTACATCTTTGGACTTGGCTTCGATGCTACCTCCTAAGAGCAGGTCGGAAGGGATCTGAAACATGGGTGATCCCAGCCTTTCTTTCATCGACCGGGTTGCGGTCATATCCGCATCGCGAAAGACGATCCTGATCTTTAATTCCGAAGGATAATGGATCATCCTGCGGTCATTATCATAGGTGTACGGCGCAATTTCAAGCATGAACAACCTACTGTCTCTCAGGATTCCCAGCTCCGTAACCCGGACGGAGGTATGCTGTGTTTCAGATTGATACAAACCAGGATTGTAATGAAAACGGAAGATCGAATCAGGGCTTTTTGAGGCGGAAGGTTGAAAGGGATACAAGGGCCTGTATGGACTTAAGGTAGAAAGATTGAGCATCTGGCGCCCTGTTTCTTCGAATGCAAGCTCCGGGTTTGCGCCCAGTGGAACCTCAATCATCCTTCGTAATACTGGCAATTCTGGACCACCTGGCAGTCCGTTAGGGATCATACCATCAGCAAAAACCCTGAGAAATTCTCCGGCTTCAGTCTTCTCAATCCGCTGCTGCAAGGGGGGCGTAACGATTTTAACCTCCATTCCGGAGGCCCCATTTCCTTCCACAACTAACTGTAGTTGTGCCGATTGCGACCTGTCCTGGGAAGCCAGAAAAGTAAAAAACGAAACAAAGGCTAGTATGCTGATAGTAAGTTTCTTCATACACTATTTAGAATCTTTCTATTTACAAATGTACGGATTTATTTGTCAAGATCAAGTGGGACTCAGAATTCCTGGCAAGGATGCTGTTCAGGTGCAAATCTCTGCAATGGAATTCCTACTTTTGCCCTGAATCAACAAAAAGTGTAATACCAGCAAAAACCAAATCCGATTTTATGAAGATCATCGTTGTAGGCACAGGGTACGTTGGACTCGTTACAGGAACCTGTTTTGCAGAAGTTGGCATTGATGTAACCTGTGTAGATGTAGACCAGGCAAAGATAGATGCGCTGAATAACGGAAAAATCCCCATTTATGAGCCGGGACTGGAAGAAATGGTGCACCGTAATGTTGCCAAGGACCGCCTGCATTTTGTTACGGATCTCACTAAGGTTTTAGAAGGCGCCGAGGTCATATTCATTGCGGTCGGCACACCACCGGACGAAGATGGCAGTGCAGACCTGAAGTATGTTCTGGATGTCGCCCGACAGGTAGGAAAGCATATGAATCACTATATGCTGATCGTAACCAAAAGCACAGTCCCCGTTGGAACGGCTGAAAAAGTGCGGGCTGCAGTAGCCGATGAGCTGAAGAAACGGAATGCAGATATTCCTTACGACATTGCCTCCAATCCCGAGTTTCTGAAGGAAGGTGCTGCAGTGGATGACTTTCTTAAACCTGACCGCATTGTTGTTGGTTTGGATTCTGCACATGCCGAAGACCTGATGAAGCAACTCTATAAACCATTCACCCTCAATGGTCATCCGGTCATTTTCATGGATGTCCCCTCCGCTGAGATGACCAAATACGCCGCGAATGCCATGCTGGCCACCAAGATCAGCTTCATGAATGACATTGCCAATCTATGTGAGATCATGGGTGCAAATGTGAACATGGTCAGAAAAGGAATTGGCAGCGATAGCCGTATCGGCAATAAATTTATCTATCCCGGCATTGGCTATGGCGGGTCGTGTTTCCCAAAGGATGTGAAAGCCCTGATCCGGACAGCACGTGAAAATGGTTATCAATTACGTGTATTACAGAGCGTTGAAGATGTCAATGACGACCAGAAATCTGTTTTGTATCATAAAGCTTTGCGGCATTTCAAGGGAGATATTAAGGGTAAAACATTTGCACTCTGGGGATTATCATTTAAGCCGCAGACGGATGATATGCGTGAAGCCCCTGCCCTGACCCTCATCGATAAGTTCCTGGAGGCGGGGGCGCACATCCGTGGGTATGATCCCGTGGCGATGGAAGAAGCACACCGCAGGTTGGGTGATCGAATCACATATGTATCAGATCAGTATGAAGCACTTATTGATGCAGATGCATTACTGCTGGCAACCGAATGGGCAGAATTCAAATTCCCTAACTTCGAGGTAATGCGCAAGCTGATGAAGAACCCGGTGATTTTTGATGGGCGCAATGTGTATGACAAGGGAGACATGCAACGCAGAGGCTTTCATTATCACTGCATCGGGATCAACACGGAGAAATAAAATACCGAAGACTGATATGTCCCAGGTATCGTTTTCCGTTCAGGATATCAAATTTATCTCATGAAGAAGAAGATTTTGGTAACCGGCGGAGCCGGGTTTCTGGGTTCGCATCTATGCGAACGCCTGCTTCAGGACGGTCATGAAGTGGTTTGTCTGGATAATTATTTCACTGGGCAGAAAGAAAACATCGTTCATCTGCTGGACAACCCGTACTTCGAGCTAATCCGGCACGATGTTACAATGCCATTCTACATCGAAGTGGACGAGATATACAACCTTGCATGCCCTGCATCCCCCATTCATTACCAGTTCAATCCAATTAAGACGGTCAAGACATCCGTCATGGGCGCCGTGAACATGCTTGGGTTGGCAAAGCGCATCAAAGCCAAGATATTGCAGGCCAGCACCAGTGAAGTGTACGGTGATCCCCAGATCCATCCACAGCCTGAGGCATATTGGGGGCATGTTAATCCTATCGGGGAACGTGCCTGTTATGACGAAGGAAAGCGGGCAGCTGAAACCCTCTTCGTGAATTACCACCGGCAAAACGGGGTTAAGATAAAGATAGCCAGGATATTCAACACGTATGGACCGCGTATGCACCCGAATGACGGCCGCGTGGTATCCAACTTCTGTGTCCAAGCCCTTAAGAATGAAGACATCACGATTTATGGTGATGGTTCCCAAACCAGGAGTTTTTGTTATGTCGATGACCTCATCGAAGGCCTGATCCGGCTCATGGACAGTCCGGATGATTTCACGGGCCCTGTAAACCTTGGTAATCCAGGAGAATTTACCATCCTCGAGCTTGCGCAGATGACGATCCGCATGACGAAATCCTCTTCAGCCCTGGTTTACCAGCCTTTACCAGCGGATGACCCCCTACAGCGCAAACCCGATATCAGCCTTGCCAGATCCGTTTTGAACTGGGAGCCGACAATTGATCTTGAGACAGGATTGGGTAAGACCATCTCGTATTTTCGCGATCACATGTGATAGACACTAATACAATCACAGATGAAACGTATCCTGGTCACTGGTGCTTATGGACAGCTTGGAAGATCATTGAAGAACTGTAAGGAGGAATTCCCTTCGTTTGAGTTTTTCTGGACGGACGCAGACACCCTGGACATCACCTCTGAATCAACTGTTAATCAAATAATTAAGAATCTTAAACCAGATTACCTACTGAACTGCGCCGGCTATACTGCTGTTGACAAAGCCGAGTCTGAACCAGAGCAGGCTTATCTTCTCAATGGGCTTGCACCTGGATACCTGGCGAAAGCTATGGAGAAGACAGGCGGCACTCTTGTTCACATATCTACTGATTATGTTTTTGATGGTCTGGGCATTGAGCCCTACCGCCCCGACCATCCCTGTCAACCTGCTTCCAGGTATGGCATCACGAAACTGGAAGGAGAAAGAAACTGTCTTTCCTTTTCAGGCAGGAGCATCGTCATCCGGACATCGTGGTTATACAGTGAGTTTGGACAGAACTTTGTCAAAACCATGCTTAGGATCAGTGCTGAAAGAGAGACCATCAGAGTCGTTGCCGATCAAACCGGGCGGCCAACTTATGCAGGTGATATGGCCAGGGCACTGCTCTACATGCTGTCTCATCCCGCGTTTCCAATGGCACCAAGGATTCTTCATTATGCCAATGCAGGCATTACCACCTGGCACGCCTTCGCCACTGAGGTGATCAATCTCGCCGGTCGCCGGTGCACGGTCGAAGCCATCCCAACATCTGAATACCCCACACCGGCTGCCAGACCATCCTACAGTGTGCTTGATACTGCGCTGACAGAAGAGGTTTTTGGTCTGCAAATCCCTCATTGGCAATCTAGTTTGCCGGATTGCATTCAAACTTTGCTGATGCAGGCAGGATAATTCATATCTTAATTCGAAAAACAAGACCATATGAAAATCATAGATCCATCTATTCTTCAGAAAGCCAAGACCTGGACAGAGGCCCCCTTTGACGAAAAAACCAGGACAGAGGTATCGATGTTATTAAAGGATAATCTTCGGGAGTTAGAGGACGCTTTTTATCGTGATCTCGAATTTGGGACCGGGGGACTGCGGGGGATTATGGGACCTGGCACCAACCGCATGAACCGTTATACGGTGGCCATGGCAACCCAGGGGCTCGCCAATTATCTGATTAAGAGCTATCCCGGTGAGCAGATCAAAGCAGCCATCGCCTACGACTGCAGGAACAACAATACAGTATTTGCGCAGGTAACGGCTGATGTACTGACGGCCAATGGGATTTACGTATATCTGTTTGATGATCTCCGTCCTACACCGGAACTTTCCTTTGCCATACGTAAACTGGGATGCCAAAGTGGAATTGTCGTCACAGCCTCCCATAACCCAAAGGAATACAGTGGTTATAAGGTTTACTGGAATGATGGAGCCCAGCTTGTAGCTCCCCATGACCATAATGTAATTCGTGAGGTACAGGCCATATCGAACCTGGCTGATGTCAATATGGAAGGCAATCCTGCTTTGCAGGAAATCATCGGGATGGACATCGACACGGCCTATATTCAGCAGATGGCGGATGGAAGCCTCTCGCCCGACAGTGTTGCGCGTCATGCTCAGATGAAGATCGTCTACACCCCGATCCATGGTACCGGTGTACACCTGGTCCCCATGGCGCTGCATGCATTCGGTTTTAAGAACATCATCCATGTTCCTGAACAGGACGTTGTGAGTGGTGATTTTCCTACCGTCCATTCTCCCAACCCCGAAGAACCTGCTGCCCTGACGCTAGCCCTTGCCAAAGCAGAAGAGACCAGGGCCAGTCTTGTTATGGCAACGGATCCTGACAGTGACAGGGTGGGCATTGCCGTCAGAAACCGCCAGGGTGAGATGGAGCTGCTCAATGGAAACCAGACCGCAGCCATACTGATCTATTATTTATTGCATCAATGGAAGGAAAATGGCCTTCTCAGTGGTAAGGAGTATATCGTCAAAACCATCGTCACTACTGAACTACTGAAGGATATCGCGGAGGATCATGGTGTTCATATTTTCAATACCCTGACCGGATTTAAATACATCGCTGAAATTATCCGTCTGAACGAAGGGAAGATGAAGTTTATCGGTGGTGGTGAGGAAAGCTATGGATATCTGATTGGAGATCAGGTGCGTGACAAAGACGCCGTAGCCTCCTGCTGCTTCATTGCCGAAGCTGCGGCCTGGGCTATGGATCAGGGAATGAGTCTTTATGAGCTCCTGATGCACATCTATAAGCGGTATGGCCTCTATTTGGAGCGGCTCCTGAGCATCACACGAAAAGGCAAGGAAGGAGCAGAAGAAATTCAGGCTATGATGACGCGGTTCAGGGTGAATCCACCCCTTATCCTCAATGGTTCACAGGTCGTTCGTATGGTTGACTATCATACGGACATGGACAGGGACATGCTTCATGGCAGCATTCAGTCTACCGGACTGCCTAAGTCAGATGTTCTGCAATTCTTCACAGCCGCAGGGGACACCATCACCATCCGGCCTTCTGGGACAGAGCCCAAAATCAAGTTCTATTTCGGGGTGAAAGGTGCCATTGGTGCGAATGAAGATCCCGAGACGGTGATCCATAGGCTGGATGATCATATCGCATTGATTCGCAAGGACATGGGGCTTGATTAAGCAAGTTATTATAATCGTAACTCATCGTTTATGTATACATTTTTTACCGGTATATGACTGATAACGCATCTGAATCTACCATCCCGCTCGAATTGTACCACCTTGCAAGGTCGTATTGCCATTACACCGAACAGATTGAACGTGTGAGTGCGGAAGAAGCCTATGATCACTATCGCAAGCTATTGCCGCTTCTCTATACCAGGGGTTCCATGATTCCGGAAACCGACCCTGTAACCGATACGCCGGAAAGATATGTAACTGAACAGCAATGGGAGACAGTCTATCATGACCTGCAGGCAGTTTTCGGTGAGGCAGATGTTTTCTACTTTATTGATTATGCTGATCCCAGCGACACCGAACCCTGGAAGGGTAGTCTGGCAGACCATCTGGCCGACATCTATCAGGATCTCAAGGACTTTGTATTGTACTTTGAAAAGGGAACACATTCTGCCCAACAGAATGCTGTCTTTCAATGCCGGCAGCTGTTTCAGACACACTGGGGTGAGCGTCTGACACGGGCACTATGCCTTTTACATTCCCTCCACTTCCGGAGTCCAGATTCCTACGAGGATCTCTGATTTTTCGTCAACCATTGTTTTCTAAATAACAACCAGAATATGGTTGTCTCATTTATTTTTATTTAATTTGTACTCATTCTAAATAATCAGGATTACATGACCCTTCTGGATCTCGAAATAGGCTCTAAAGCCCTTATTACCAAAGTAAAAGGTCGTGGAGCATTCCGGAAGCGGATCACCGAGATGGGGTTTGTGAAGGGACAGGAAGTTCGGGCTGTGCAGAAAGCACCGATGAATGATCCCATTGAATACCACATCATGGGATATAATGTCAGTCTGCGTAATTCTGAAGCAAGGCTGATAGAAATCGTAACCGAAGAAGAAGCAGTCTCCTACAAGGGTAACGGATTTGAGGGCACAATGCAGGAAGGGGAATGGTTGCGCAGGGCAGCCCGTGAGAAAGAGCGCCATATCCATGTTGCCCTCGTTGGAAATCCCAATTCAGGCAAAACGACCATCTTCAACCATGCTTCCGGCAGCCGTGAACGGGTTGGCAATTACGGAGGTGTAACCGTTGATGCCAAGGAAGCGCGCTTCAGACTGGACGGATACACTTTTCAAGTGGTTGATCTTCCGGGCACTTACTCTCTGGCAGCGTATTCACCAGAGGAATTATATGTCAGGAGGTATATTTACGATGAACTGCCGGATGTAGTGGTGAATGTCGTAGATGCGTCCAATCTGGAGCGTAATTTATACCTGACAACGCAGCTCATTGACATGGATGTCAGGGTCGTTGTGGCGCTGAACATGTTTGACGATATGGAGCGTAAGGGGGATAACCTGGATTACACCATGCTGGGCAAGATGCTGGGTATTCCCTTCATTCCAACGGTAGGTTCTAAAGGAAGAGGAATTGACCAGCTCTTACGCCGCATCATTGAGGTGTATGAGGACAGCGATCCCGACCTGCGACATATTCACATCAATTACGGCGAAACAATTGAACGTGGTATTGC
>Ga0208041_1001151_pt1 | contig 18807 bp, 11 predicted proteins | sample AD_SCU002_MetaG_FD_184453 | JGI IMG/M metagenome (GOLD analysis project Ga0208041, IMG submission 184453) | Active sludge microbial communities of municipal wastewater-treating anaerobic digesters from China - AD_SCU002_MetaG (SPAdes) (version 2) | ecosystem: Engineered > Bioreactor > Anaerobic...
TCTTTGTCTCCCTGATCCGATTCGAGATCCCGGAACTGAAGCATACGTCAACGAAATTCATCAAACAGGCGCTATTGAATTTGACAGTTACCATTGATTCGTGGATGAGGAAGACAAAAAAGTACATCCACTCCAATTTTGATGCCATTAACACGATGATTCTACGGCATAATTGGCCGATCTCGGGATCGGGAAGGGGGTGAAAAGACCAACTGGCAAAGTCTGTATCCAGACGAAATTTCGAATGCGGGTGATCGGGATATCGGATGATCTCATTGGACGAGTGAGACCCAAAGTGGCAAACTTAGGTTAGATGATTTAAAGTTTGAAAACGTTCAAAAGGAGCGTATACTCTATTCTCTGTTGAATGTTCGAATTATTCTTTCGTTGTTACAGGGTTCGGCAGAGCTTAAGTCACTAGAATACCCCCGCAATCTTGATAGGGTAATAGTAGACTTCTCAAGTGCGACTGGAATTCCAGTAGGAATGCCCGTTTCAGGAACAGGGTGGGACATGTTTAATTGGGCTAATGACGTCGAAAAGCAAGTCTGTGAGATTGTTGATAGTTATGGTCCAATAGACAAAGATGGATTAGTTGGGCACGACTCATTATTTTCTTTATCTCTCCTAAGACCAGAATATATTACATATCAGGGAAAACCTTTGGTAAATCAAATATCTATAATGTTTGATGATGTTCATAAATTGACTCCTACTCAAAGAGCAAATTTCTTGAAAACAATTATCCACTTACGTCCTCCCGTAAGTGTATGGCTCTTTGAGAGGCTTGAGGCTCTAAGTCCAACTGAAACGTTCGAGGGGACGACTATAGGGAGGGATTATCGTGAAACGAGCCTTGAAAAATTTTGGCGGCCTAACCCTAATTCAAAAGCGTTTGAGAGAGCGATCAAGAACGTTGCTGATAAAAGAGCCAAGTTGTCATACGAATTTCACGAAAGATCTTTCAGTGATTGTCTTAAGGAAACATTTGATGCGGAGTGGGAAAGTAAGTTAAATGGCATCAACCTAAAATTAGCTGAAAGAGTTCGGAATGAAATTAAGTCCTCAATAACTTTCAAATCGTGGGTAAAGGAAGTTGAGAAACGAGAACAACTAACATCATCACCCTTGGAGAAAGCTATCGCCTGGCGAACACTAGAGATTATGATTATTAGAGCAAAAAGAAAGGCTCAGTTAACCTTAGATTTGGATCTTCCTGTACTCTCTCTGGATGCAAAGGAAGAACTTCGAGTTCGGGAGTCCGCAGAGTTATTTCTTGCGAAGGAGTTCAAAATACCATACTACTATGGCTTCACGAAAGTATCTGACTGTTCTTCTTTAAATTTTGACCAGTTTCTATCATTTGCAGGGGAACTTTTTGAGGAAATAATTTCCATGTCATTGACCCGAAAAGGGCCGTTGCTCCCCCCTGATCGTCAAAATCAGATTTTAAAGCGAGTGGCTGAACAAAAGTGGGAAGAAATTCCAAGAAGGGTTCCTCGAGGTCGAGACGTCCAAGGATTTTTAGAGGCACTGTGTGTTTTTGCACAAAAAGAGACGTTTGCTCCAAGCGCCTCATATCCTCCCGGGGTAACCGGGGTAGCAATTACAATGGAGGAATATGAAACCCTTTTAAATCACCTAAAAGAGGGAAAAATGGATGGACATGCGAATTTAGCATACATTATAACAATATGCATCTCTAACAATCTATTGGATGTTATACCTGATTATAATCAAGGAGGGAAAAAATGGTGGTTGCTATATTTGAATAGATGGTTGTGCATTAAATTCAATTTGCCACTGGGATATGGCGGCTGGAGAGGGAAGAGTATCAATGATCTAATAAAATGGGTAAAACCAAATAAAAAGTAATTAGTGAGGATCTTGATTATGACTGAACTACGATGGGATCCGTATTTCTTAAAATCAGATGATGACTTTATTCTATTTTGGGAACCCTATTTAGCGCAAGGTAATAAAAAGATCCTTTTCGTATTGGGACGAGGATTTGATCCGAGGATGTGCAATGGACTACGAAAAATCGTTAATTGCGGTGGGGGGAGTGTTATTGATTGTTTACAGATCGCCTATAACGAGGGGCCTAATTCACCATCCTTAAAACATCAGTTAAATCTGGATACAAACATAGCAGAGTACGATTCTATTGTCGAGCAATGCAATGGACAAAGCGTTAAAACTATTAATATGTGGTCCAACGACTACCCCTCTCGTCGAAGAGTAGGTGATAGAAATGCAGTAGATGTCGTATTCACAGGCATCGGTGAGATAACACCATATACTGATGTCATTATCGACATTAGTGCATTACCTAAAGGGATCTATTTCCCAATAATCAGTAAAGCATTATATTTGCTGGACCGTGGTAAAAATGAGCCTAATCTTAAATTGCCCAATCTGTTCATTTTCGTGTCAGAAAATGTACACTTAGATCGTCAAATTATCGATGTTGATATCGATGAAACTCCTAAATATATACACGGTTTCAGTAGTGATTTAGAAAGAGAAGGTTTAAAGGATAAACCGGTTATTTGGATTCCTATCCTAGGGGAAGGAAAGATGGTGCAGCTTGAACGAATATATAATTTTGTGAATCCCGATGAAATATGTCCAGTGTTACCATCTCCGTCATTTAACCCAAGACGTGGGGATGATTTAATAATTGAATATCGTGAACTCCTTTTTGATAGATGGCACATTGAACCACAGAATATCATTCATGGGCATGAAAGGAATCCATTTGAGGTATATAGGCAGATAAAAAAAACAATTGAGCATTATAATGAGGCTTTAGAACCTTTGAATAACTGTTTAGCTGTTGTTTCGGCAGATTCAAGTAAATTAATCTCGCTTGGCGCATTGTTGGCCGTATATGAATTGAAACGAAAAAATAAAAGTGTTGGGTTAACTAATATTGAGGCACAAGGGTATGAGATGCGCTTAAAGCAAGGTGATAACAATTCAAATCATCGTTACGAGTTGTTCACCCTCCTACTAGATGGAGAATGTCATGGATATCCATAATCTCTTCAAAAGAGCCGATCCCGCACCAATTTGCTGTGGTACAGGACTTGTTGCCTTAGATGTAGTATATCCTAAAATGGATACAGATTCCCCTGAGTTATATGTAGGCGGGTCTTGTGGAAATGTTTTAACAATTCTTGCTTATCTTGGATGGAGGTCTTACCCTTTCGCAAGGTTAAAGAATGACATTTTTTCTGAAGTTTTGGTGAAAGATCTTCAAAGATGGCAGGTAAAGACTGATTTCATCTCAAAGAGTGGAAGCGGTAGTACTCCATTAATTGTAGAGAAAATATCCCAAAATAGAAACGATGAACCATTCCATACATTTAACATGACCTGCCCACGCTGTGGATCGATTCTTCCACGATACAAACCAGTTTTAACCAAAGAAATCAACTTGATCAGGGATCTACTTCCGAACCCGTTTGTTTTTTATTTAGATCGAGTTTCAAGAGGTAATATTCTTCTGGCTCAAGAATTTAAAAATAAAGGTGCACTAATTTTTTTTGAACCATCTAGCATTAAGAGTGATAAAATGTTTAATGAATGTATAGTGTTAGCGGATATAGTAAAATATTCAGATACTACAAAAGTAAGGGACCCTACAATCCTAAAGGGATCTGAGATTCCACTTATAATTAGGACATTGGGATCCAAAGGCATTGAATACTCATATATGGGCGATCGACTAGATGGAATGAATATGCACCATATGGATGCATTTTCACTAAAACATCGAGTCGATACTGCTGGAGCGGGTGATTGGTGTAGCGCAGGAGTAATCCATGCATTAAATAAGTACAATCCACAATCCATCAACCATATAAGCAATACCATTCTCTCTGAAATATTATCCTTTGGGCAAGCCCTCGCTGCATTGAATTGCCAGTATTCAGGCGCAAGAGGTAACATGTATCACATGACACTTAACAACCTGGCTGCAATAGTCACAAAATTGCTAAATGGAGAAGATTATGTAACTCCAAAAGAAAGAATAACTCCCGTCTACATGACTAATAAAACTGAACCTCTTTGTCCAAAGTGTCTTAAGAGCCCATCAAACCAAACTTTTGAACCATAATGGTTTCTCCTTTTTCGGCCATTCTAGATTCACTATTCATGGTCGAGCCTTTCTACAGAGCGTGCCATGAGCCTTTGGCTTATAGATGGGCATGAAAACCGGTGATAATGGTCAACCATAGTTCAAATTCTTATCTGGACGATTCTGGCGGATGTTCTGCATATCCATAGCGCGATTTTCATACCAGCCCCCGTTACAATTATTTATTTACATCGCGAAGTCTCTTCTCAATGAGTTTCGTGGAAAGAGCAAAATTTCCATCTCCTGTTGGGTTGTCCCGATATACTTCAAAAATCTTGAAGGCAACGGCCCAATTGGACGACACAAAGACGCTTCTTGAATATTGGGATGAGGCGGCATCAGTAGAGGAGAACTTTTCACGCATCCGAGAACAGAATATATTTGGCAAGTCTTCACGCTCACGGATCGAGGATGAGCTCAAAATATTCCATCAACGCTATTTTGTTGACCCTGAGGTGGCGTCTGCACTGGTACACCTCGTGAAGAACAACATCGCAAACGAGGTGCTGCACCCGATTTTATTCTACTTTTCGGCAAAAGCAGACAACTTGCTCTATGATACCACCAGGATCCTGGAAAACTATGCGATGCGGGGACAGAAAAGCATCACCGTCGATGAAATAAAGCGAGAGATCTATAAGTTTGTCGATGAAGGAAAAACAACAACGCGGTGGTCCGAGAATACCGTAATAGAAGTAACACGCCACCTCATGACCACACTGCGGGATTTTGGCCTTCTTGAGGGGGGAGCAAATAAGAAGATCGCTCCATTTTATCTCCCAAATCAAGCGTTCGCATTTATTGCTCTATATTTGTACAATGAAGGAAATCCGGGGGAGAAACTGGTCAATCACCCCGACTGGAGTTTATTCTTTTTGAATTCACGATTGGTAGAGCGGTTCTTCCTTGAATGTCATCAGGAAGGGTTGCTGAACTATCATGGAGCTGGATCGGTCATTCGAATCGACTTCCCCACCTTATCACTCACGGAGTATGCAGATGTCCTCGCTCGAAAGTAGGTTTGTTGATCTGGAACGAAAACTGAAGAAGCAACCTCTAAAATTGAATCCGATCAAGACGTTGCCGTTCTTAATCTTCCACTATGAGCCAGGTGATGAGTGGAAGCTGCGAAGATTGGTGAAAAATCTTGGGATTCAACTGGAAAACGAAGGAAAACAGATTGTTCACCTCTCAATGGAAGGGCTCCTCTGGGAGTCACTGAAGACCATAGAAGAGCAGAATCTCATCGAAGGGTACCGTGCGATTGTAGAACTGGAAAAGGATTCCAGCTTCCTGGAGGCGCAGGATCAGATCGTCACGTATTTTTCCGACAATGATTGCTGTCCACTCGTCGAGAGGATTGCAAACCGTCTTGAAGGCCTAGATCCGGAGACACACATCGTCTTTCTCATCCATGTCGCGGCAATGGCACCGGATCTCTACCAGGTGCATGTTCTGCTGGATAAAATGGAGGGCAAAACGATGGTGCCGACGGTTTTGTTCTATCCTGGAACGCTGGACGGAATAACAGGGCTTCGCTTCATGGATATGCGGGATAGAGATCCTATGGGCAATTATCGCGTTGAGATTCTGTAATGGCGATAGAGGTGGGGAGCATGAAACTGATTAAAGACGTAATTGAGCGAGACCTTTCACGGCAGATCGAGGAGATTATCAAGGTCTACCAGGATGATGAACAAACAATCTACGAAGAGATCGCTGAATATGTCCCGACTGAGAACCTCAAGGATCGTTATGTGGATGCTCTCGGGGCAATTGCGAAGAGTCCGCAAACCCTCAAGAAGATCGAAAAGATGGGCCTGTGGATCTCTGGTTTCTTTGGATCCGGGAAATCATCGTTTGCCAAGAATCTCGGACTGATGCTTTCAAATCCTAAAATCTGTGGTCTGGAAGCCTCAGGCTTGTTCAAAGAAAAGTTCGATGACCAGAGGATCACCAGTTACATTGACAGTATTAATGCCCAAATTCCGGCAAAAGTCATCATGTTCGACATCGCGAACACGAGTTATGTGAGGAAGGGCGGCAAGGAACTCATCTCCGAGGTGATGTACCGATCTTTGCTCGAGCACCTGGGGTATTCAAAAGACTTTGATGTTGCAGAACTCGAGATCTGGCTTGAAAAATCAGGCAGGTATGCTAATTTCCTCGCGGCATATGATGAACTCTACCCGGATGTGCCCTGGGAGGACGCACGAAACGGTGCGGAGAAGATGGGACGGGCGAGTGCGGTGATGCACCGGCTTGATCCTGCCACGTATCCTGACGTGACCACATGGCGAAATACGGTGCGCGGAAAGTCGGTCGATTTTTCTGTGGAAGATTTTGTAACCCGGGTCTTTGAACTGAGCAAACGGCGCCTTGAAGGGAAATTTCTTGTTTTCATCATCGACGAAGTCGGCCAGTATGTAGGACGAAGTGATGCGAAACTGGAAGATCTCCGGGTTGTTATCGAGGGGCTTGGAAAGGAGAGCAAGAATCGGCTCAATAGAGGAGAGATCATTGCCCCCGTGTGGGTGATAGTGACCTCACAGGAACGGCTGCAGGATGTCATCAACACGATCGACGAGAAGAACGTCAAGTTCCCAAGGCTTCTCGACCGATTTTTATCCGTGGACCTTTCCCCGGAGGATATTCGGGAGGTTGCAACACGGCGTGTTCTCTCGAAGAAAGACGAAGCGAAACCAGTTCTCGCAAAGATCTACCGTGACAGTCACGGGAAACTGCTTGAGCAATCTCACCTTGAGCGCACGCCGATCCGTAGCGATATCGCTGAAGAGGATTTCATCCAATTTTACCCCTACCTCCCACATTTCATCAACCTCTCCATCAAGATAATGGACGGCATCCGCCGCCAGCCCGGGGCGACACGCCACATCGGCGGCAGCAACCGGACGATCATCAAGCAGGCATATGAGATGCTGGTCTCTGAACGGACAAACCTTGCCAATAAGCCGGTTGGAACGCTCGTTGCCATGGACGACATCTATGAGCTTGTCGAGGGAAGTCTCCAGGAACGGCGATCAGATATCGCCCAGATTGCCGAGACATTCTCTGATGATGGTGGTTTGGCGCTAAGAGTGGCAAAGACGATCTGTCTCCTTGAGTTCGTGCGTGAAGTCCCGAGGACAACACGGAATATCGCTGCGGTGATGCTGAAGTCGGTTGATGAGTCCGTTCCCCTTCACGAGGTGGAGGGAGCACTCGAGCGGCTGGATAACGCCGACTTCATCAAAACAACTGAGGAAGGATGGAAACTTCAGTCGGCTGAGGAGAAAGACTGGGGAGTGGAGCGACGTCGCCACCTCAACCCAATGCCTGCTGATCGGATTGCCATCCACCGTGATATCACCGGAGATATCGTTGCCGATACCAGACTGAAGAATTACCAGCTGAAGAGGAAGAACTTCAAAGTTGAGTACTCCGTGGATGGTGTCAGAATCGGCGAACCAGGGATGATCCCTGTTTCTATCGTGACAACGGATTCGCCCTCCGAGATTGCAAAAAAGATCGAGGTTATCGAGGACGAAAGCCGGATCCAGAAGAAAACGCTGTTCTGGGTGATGGCGTTCACTCCAGAGATTGACGATCTTGTAACGCAATATCACGCATCTCATTGCATGGTTGACGAGTATGCACGCCTGGCAGCACAGGATAAGATCACCCCCATCGAGCGAGAGTGTCTTGAGAGCGAGAAACTTGTTCTGAGCCGGATCAGATCCCGGCTTAGTGATAAAATCTCTGAAGCATTGGTTCAGGGTACCGGTGTCTTCGATGGGAGAAAGAAGGATAGCTCTTCGTTCGGAAACTCGCTGAATGCGGTATCCAAAGGATTCTTCGAGTATGCCGTGCCGGAACTCTTCCCGAAGTTCGAGATGGGTGCGGTGAAACTCAAAGGAGACGAGGCTGCAAAGATCCTCAAAGCAGAGAACCTCAATGGACTGCCGACGGTATTCTATGAGGGGGAGGATTCCCTCGGGCTGGTCATCCGCGAGGGGCAGAATAATGTTCTCAACCCCAACGCCCCTATCGCCCTGGAAATTTTTGGGCGGATTCACCAGGCAAAGGAATACGGTGGAGAGCGTGAAACGGGGAAGAAGCTGGAGCAGCATTTTTCCGGGTTCGGGTATGGCTGGGATACCGATGTATTGAAAGTCGTGCTTGCTGCTCTGTTCCGTGCAGGGGAGATCGAAGTTCTCCATGAGGGGAAGCTCTACCGGAACTACGCTGATTCTCAGGCCTGGGTGCCCTTCACCAATAATATCAAGTTCCGAAATGCTGGGTTCATCGAGCGTGTCGGTAAGCCGCTTCTCAAGGCTCTCGTGCGGGCGTCGGATCTGCACAGGGGTATCGAGGGAGCGGAGATCGATATTGAGGAGGCCAGGATCGTCTCTGCATTCAAGGTTCTCGCAACGAAATACTACGATGATGTGCTTGAGCTAAAGACGCGCATTCATTCGTCCAATCTTCCGGTCGGCGATATTATCGATAGTTACTTTAATCAACTCTCGGCTATCAAGTCCTCTGACCCCAATGAGACGTTCACACTCATCGATGGTTATGGGACCGATCTACTCGATGCGCATCGTGCATATCTTGCGCTCAAGCGGAGTCTTACACCGGAGTGCTTCAAGACGGTCTCACGTGCACGTAGAATCCTCCAGGAGGTGACCCCTCAGGTCGATGCTCCTGAGACGAGCAAAGAACTTGCTGCGATCCTCTCCTCGCCCACATTCTATGATCAGGTGGATGAGATCACCACTATCTCTGATCAGATTGTTGCAATCTTCCAGGACGAGTATGAGGTCGCCCACGAGGAACGCAGGAAGCGTTACCTGCAGGCGATCGGGGAGGTGAGAGAGAACCCTGATTTTGCCGGAATAGGAGAGGCAGACCAGGGAGCCGTGCTCTCTCGATTTAAAGGCGTGGGCTGTACGGACTTCAGGTTCAGTGAAGATGCGTGGAAGTGTGCCACCTGCCGGGCCAGCCTGGGCCAGATGCACTCTGATATCGCTGCGGCCTCGGGGAGAACACAGGAGGCGCTCGCCAGGGTGCAGGAACTTCTTGTGAAGGATCCCGATGTCAAGACGCAGCGTGTGCGGCTCTCGGCATCGTTCCCCTCCCGACTTGACAGCAAGGAGGCGGTTGAACTCGCCGTGGAGGCGCTGAAAGAGGAATTGCTCAAGCGAATCGACGAAGGGATCATCGTTATACCGGAGTGAGATTCGATGGATGCAACCACACGAAATACGCTCCGGAACGCGGTGACCGGGTGCCGGAAGATCCTGGAGACGGCCGTATCCGAACTCCTGGAGGGGAGTTTCGGGATCGACAGGAAGGGGACGATAACACCCCATGAGCGAATGAGACATCTCTCTCCTGAGGATCAACGCTTCCGTAGTGATCTCATCGCCCACCTGGAACATATTCAGGCAAACGGTTACTCAAAGAAGGAAGCCACCGGGCAACTTATCCGTGAGGTGGCCTTCACCCATCTCAACCGGTTGTGCGCCTACAAGATCCTTGAGACACGCGGGCATATCCGGGAGTCGGTGAGCAGGGGGATCCGCTCGAATGGGTTCCTTCGCTACTGTGCCGACCATCCTGAGGATGACCGCCTGTACTCCTCGGGAGAGCAGGACGTGGCATACCGCCACTATCTCGGGTGGCTCGGGGCGAGCCTGAACGAGGGGATCGGGGTCCTCTTCACCCCCACCGATCCGGCAAACCGCCTCTTCCCGCCGCAACGGACTATCGATGCGGTGATGGAGGAGTTGAATGCCGGGTCGCTTGCTCGCATCTGGGAGAGCGACGAGACGGTGGGGTGGATCTACCAGTATTTCACGCCGAAGGAGCTCCGTGACAGGGCTCGTGAGGAGAGCCAGGCGCCGAGGAACTCCTGCGAACTCGCTTTCCGCAACCAGTTCTTCACCCCCCGCTACGTGGTGCAGTTCCTGACCGACAACACCCTCGGCCGGACCTGGTACGAGATGTACCGGGGTGAGACTGTTCTTGCGGAGAGGTGCGAGTATCTCGTCCGCTACCCCGACGAGGTCTTCCTGTGCGATAAGGGGGCTGGGAAAACAGTGGAAAAGTTGCAGGCGTTTGCGAATGGTGAGACAACAGCGTTTCCCTCGCCATGGGACCTTGCGTGGACTGTCTCCCGGTTTACATCGATAGCGGATGATCCCCGGTCCAGGGTCTGGGAGGATACCGTGACTGCTCTCAATAGAGGCGACAAAGTTGATCTCGCGTCCTGGGAGACGCAGGATCTTCTTGACTGTCTTCATGCATTGGGGGTTGCCAATCGTTTCAACGATGCCTGGGATGAAGAAGTTCTGGCAACCACAGCCCTCGCTGCGGAGGTCGAGCGCCGCATCCGTGCCGGCATGGATCCCGATGCGTCCCAGGAGACCCAGCTCCGATCACCGCAGCTGGTCCCCTTCCGGGCGAAGAAGGATCCCCGGGAGATCCGCGTGCTGGACCCCGCTTGCGGGTCCGGCCATTTCCTGCTCTACTGCTTCGACCTGCTGGAAGCTATCTACCAGGAGGCCTGGGAGGGCGATAAGGCGCCGGCGTGGCCCGGTTCGGAGAGGACGCTCCGGCAGGACTACCCCGACCGCGACGCCTTCCTCGCAGCGATCCCGGGCCTGATCCTGCGCCATAACCTGCACGGGATCGATATCGATCTCCGGGCCACCCAGATCGCTTCCCTGGCCCTCTGGCTCCGGGCCCAGCGCTCGTTCCAGGATAGGGGACTCGATCAGGAGCACCATCCTCCTATCACGAAGGCCAACATCGTCTGCGCCGAGCCGATGCCCGGAGAAGGGGATATGCTCACCGGTTTCGTCCAGGGTCTTAACCCCCCGCTTCTTGGTGCGCTCGTCCGGGAGATCTTTGAGAAGATGAAGCTCGCCGGCGAGGCGGGGTCGCTGCTCAAGATCGAGGAGGATATCAGAGATACCATCGCCGATGCAAAGAGACAGTGGCTCACCCGGCCGAAGGACGAGCAGACCACCCTCTTCCCGGTCGAGAAGAAGCGGGAGTGGCAGACCGGGCTCTACTCGTTCAAGGGCATCACCGATGCTTCGTTCTGGGATATGGCGGAGCAGAAGGTTCTCGAAGCCCTGCAGACCTACGTCCAGAAAACGACCAACGGTGCGGGTTACCGGCGCAAGCTCTTCGCCGAGGATGCGGAACGGGGCTTTGCGTTCATCGAGCTCTGCCAGAAGGAGTACGATGTCGTCCTGATGAATCCGCCGTTCGGGGCGGCGAGCAAGCCCTCGAAGAACTACATCGACAGCACCTACCCGCGGACGAAGAACGATGTCTACGCGGCGTTCGTGGAGCGCTGGGTGGGTAAGCTCGTCCCCCACGGCAGGCTCGGCGCAATCACGTCGCGCACCGGGTTCTTCCTTACCTCGTTCCAGAAGTGGCGGGAAGAGGTTCTGCTGAACGAGTGCCGGCCGGTCGTTGTCGCCGATCTCGGTTACGGGGTGCTGGACACTGCGATGGTGGAGACGGCGGCGTATTGTCTGGAGGCGCTGTGATGGGGGAGGGTTGCACCTTCATCCGGTTGCTTGCCGACGAGGATAAGGGAGCAGCGCTGGCGGAATCCGTCGGGGCTCTGCGGGGAGGAGAGGAAGCCTCCGGGGTCTTCTCTGTGGATCCGGAGAAGTTCGCAATGGTTCCGGGTTCACCGTTTGCGTACTGGGTCTCCGACCGCATCCGGCGGCTCTTCGTGGATCTACCCCCTTTCGGGGGTGAAAGGAGGACAATCAAGCAGGGCCTTGCCACCGCCGATGACCCCCGGTTTGTCCGGGCATGGTGGGAAGTGGATCCTGCCCGGGTCGTCACTGGGACGGAGGAGACAACGCCTGAAGAGTTCAAGCTGCAGACCTGTGCCGGGAAGAAGTGGGCGCCCTTCGCGAAGGGAGGGGAGTATTCGCCGTATTATGCAGACGTTCATCTCGTGGTGAATTGGGGGAATAGTGGCGAAGAGATTAAAAACCGAATAAACCCTGATTCAGGGCGCCCATACTCAAATGTCTGGATGTTAAGAGATACGGAAGTGAATCACTTCTTCCGGCCGGGGCTGACGTGGCCGCTGAGGACAAACGGTCTGAGTTTCAGAGGATTGCCCAAAGGATGCATATTTGGTCACAAAGGACCAGCCATATTTTATTCAAAAGATGATACAAAATATTTGACCGCTCTCAATGCGATCACTCAAAGCGGCATCTTCGACTATCTTGTAAAGAGCCTTGTTGCCCGTGTCACCCTTGCCCAATCCTATGAGGTCGGTCTGATCCAGTCTATTCCTATTCCACCAGTTTCCGAGCTTCAGATAGATAGTCTGAACACACTCGTGATTTCTACGATAAATAAAATAGGAATGTTCCAGCGTATCGATGAAATAAACCATCTATTCACTCATCCCATGCTGCCAGATGACTCAATAGATAGTATCACAGGTGTATCTCAAAACAGCGAGGAGATAGAGCGGTCTGTCGAGAATGAAATTGAGGTAAGTCAGCATGAGATTGAAACTATTGTAATTGATCTCTATGGCATCAGGGACGGAGATGATGAGGAAACCGAAATATCCAGAACTGATCAGCGGTCTTTATTGAACATCCCCCCCACCGATCCGCCTTCCCTCACCGCTGCTCTCCTCTCCTACGCCGTCGGAGCTATCCTCGGCCGCTGGGACATCCGCTACGCCACCGGCGAGAAACAACCCCCTGCTCTCCTCGACCCCTTCGCCCCTCTCCCCGCCTGCTCCCCCGGGATGCTGCAGGGCGAAGACGGTCTCCCGCTCGACCCGCATGACATCCCTCCGGGGTATCCTCTCACGGTCGATCCCGACGGTATCCTCGTGGACGACGAAGGCCACCCGGACGACATCATCGCTCGCATCCGGGATGTGCTCAGCCTCATCTGGCCCGACCGGGCCGATGCCATCGAGAAAGAGGCCTGCGAGATCCTCGGCGTGAAGACCCTCCGGGACTACTTCCGCAAACCCGGGAAGGGTGGATTCTGGGACGACCACGTAAAACGGTATTCCAAGAGCCGGCGGAAGGCGCCGATCTACTGGCTGCTCCAGTCGGCGAAGAAGAACTACGCCATCTGGATCTACTACCCCCGGATGGACGGGGACACGCTCTACAAGGCACTCCGGTACGCAAAAGACAAACTCGCCATGGAGGGGCGGCGGCTGGACGACCTCCAGAAGGAGCGGGAGCAGTCCGGCACCGGGGGAGCCGCGGTCAAGCGGCTGGAGAAGGAGATCGAGGGGAAGGAGGCGCTCGTCAGCGAACTCAACAACTTCGTGGAGAAATTCGAACGGGCGGCAAATCTCGACCTCATCCCGGAGCACGACGACGGTGTGGTGCTCACCATCGCACCGCTCCGGGAACTGGTACCCTGGAACGAGCCGGGGAAGTACTGGGACGAACTGATCGAGGGGAAGTACGAATGGTCGTCGATCGGGAAGCAACTCGCTGAAAAGGAATTGGTAACAAGGAGTTAGAGAATGGGGCGCGTGAGTGAGTACATCGGGGAGATGGTTGCAAAACAGGTGAAGGATAACCATCTCGTGGTCTGGTTCGACCCGGAAAGGATTTACAGTGAGATTGCAGCGGATCTTGAGATCCCCGGGGGCACGGTGGCAAGATACCGGGAGTCGTTCTTTGAGCTGCGCCACGAGATCGCGCCGCTCATGACCCGGGAGGAGCCGCCGGACCTCGTCATCTACGTCCCGCTTGCCGAAGAAGAGACCGAGAACGCTCTCATCGCTTACACCTCGGCAGGCATCGTGCTCAAACCGCACCAGACACCCTGGCAGCGCAACACCCGTCTTGGGGTCATCGCCAACCAGGCGCTCAAAGACCTCATCGACGACGCCGCGGAACTCGAAGAGATCGTGAAGAAGGTTGACCGGAACGAACTCACGCTCGCCGACCTCGATGCCCTTGCCGAGCGGGCCCGGAAATCAAGTTACCAGAAGATCCTCGCCCTCATCTACCGCGTTGAAACCTCACAGGACATCACCCTCTCCTTCCTGAACCGCCCCGAAACGGATGAAGAACTCACCCGAAAAAATGCCCTGGGCGACCTGAAAGCATTCCTCAAAGCCGAATACGGCGCGGAGATCCGTGGAGATACAGCGGATACCTGCCGGGGCGAACTCGCACGCTACGTGATCATGAGTGCGCTGCTGGCGAACCTGGACGGCTATGTTCCCGAGATGTTCTCCCGGGTTCCCCATGCGCAGAACGCGAAGGACCAGCAGGCCTGCGCACAGCTCGTCTACGAGTGGCAGATGCGTCGCGACCTGCGGGAGAGTTACGCAACATGGGCCCGGAAGATCGAGCAGGCGCTCGGTGTGGGAGAATTCCGTCTCGATCTCTCTCAAATCGAGGACATCCACACGTTCCAGGGCATCGATCAGGCCATCCTTGGCCTGGTTGAGCAAGCGCTTCTGACCCAATCCACAAAAGACCTGGAAGAGATCGCTCGGAAACGGGAGCAGGGATTCTGGGCCGAGATGGTGCCGACAACGAAAGCCCGCTGGCACCTCGTCGCAACCATTGCAGCCTTCCTCAACCTCGGCCAGGTCATCGAGGCGGCGATGAAGGGGCGAAACCTCACCGCAAAAGAGATCGCAGCGTACTATACGGAGAAGGACCAGCCCTGGTGCCGGCTGGACACACTCTATCGCTACGTGGAGAAGTACTACACCACCATCGAGTATGAATCCGTTTCACCGCCGGAGACACTCAAGAGTCTCTATGCAAAGGTACAACAGCGCTACATGGAACTTGGAGGGACCATCGCTTTCCGGTTCGCCCAGCAGGTGACCCAATCACGCTTCGACCTCCCCGACCTCCCGCGCCAGACCGAGATATTCTCCGATTACGTGGCCCCTGCGATGGAACAGGGTAAAGTGGGCTACATCCTCGTCGACGCCCTCCGGTACGAAATGGCGCACGAATTGGTGCAGGTCCTCCCGAAGGAGAGTCCGGCAACCCTCGATCTGGCCTGTGCCACGGTCCCCACCATCACCGAAGTGGGCATGGCTGCCCTCGTGATGAAGGGGGACACACAGCCCGCACTGGTCTCGGTCGGCGGCGGGAAACTCGCCCTCGAAGTGAAGGGAAGAGTGCTGAAGGACCGCTCCTCACGACTTGACTATCTCGCAGGGCATGTGGACGGCAAGGTGCTCACCCTCAAACTCGGCGATCTTCTGCACCCATCTAAAGCGATTAAAGACGGCATTCGTAGCGCAGATCTCATCCTCGTGACATCCCAGGAGATCGATGAATTTGCAGAGCGAGCCGAGACGTACCAGGCCCGGCGATACATGGATGACGTCCTCCATACCCTGCGAAGAGCCTTCCGGGTCCTTACCGAATACGGCGTCTCCACGATCATCGTCACCGCAGACCACGGATACCTCTTCGGGGAAGAGATCGACGACCCTATGAAGATCCCCGCACCGGGCGGCGAGACCGCCGACCTTCACCGCAGGGTATGGGTGGGCAGAGGTGGCGCGGCTGGCGAGGCGTACTTCTACTTCAAAGCATCCGACCAGGGGCTCGGAGGCGACCTGGAGATAGCCGTCCCCCACGGATTTGGCGTCTTCAAGGTCGCAGGAGGAGGGCTTGCCTACTTCCACGGCGGCCTCTCACCGCAGGAGTACATCATACCCGTGCTTACCATCCGGTCCTCCCCGCGGGAGCAGGAACTCCCTACCGGTATTCACCTGAGCATCGAACTGGAGAGTAGCAGCATCACCACACGTGTCTGCACGGTAAAAATTGAAGGAAAGGCCACGACACTTTCCGACCTGCAGCCACCAAAAGTCCGTGTTGAGATCTGGAGCGAAGGCGAGTTGATCTCCCAGCCGTTCAGTGCGCTCTACGGATACGAGCAGGCCACGGGCGATGTCCAGTTGAAAATGCAGGAAAACTCTCAGGAAACCGCCCTGAACACCGTAACGCTCGTCATACCCCCGGGAATACGGCCGGGCAAAATCGCCTCCATTCATCTTCTCGATGCAACCACCGGCGTACTGCTGAGAAAACTGGAGAATATCCCCATTCACATCACATTCTAGGTGAAGAGCATGGAAGAACTGAAAGACCTGGATCGCAAGGCAACGATGGCATTCCCTGGAAGGGTGGTACGCAAGGATCTCGTCCGCAAGGTGAAGGTCGGGGCGAACGTACCGGTATTCGTCCTCGAATTTCTCCTCGGGACGTATTGTTCAACCGATAACCCGACGGCAATCGAGGCCGGATTGAATATCGTCAATACGACGCTCACCAACAACTTCGTGCGACCTGACGAATCCACGAAAGCCCAATCCTATGTCCGTGAACGCGGCCGACACATGGTCCTTGATAAGATCAAAGTCAGGTATGACTCTGATCAGGACAAATACTGGGCGGAACTGGTCAACTTCGGTCACAGGTATGTGCATATCCCCGAACGTTACATCCAGAAGTATGACCGCCTCCTTATGGGAGGGATCTGGGCCGAGATTCACCTCAACCACATGTACGACGAGGAGGCCCGGGGCAAGAAGAGCCCCTTCTGGATAGAGGACATCGAACCGATCCAGCTCGCCACCTTCGACCTGGAGCAGTATTGCGAGGGGCGCAGGATGTTCAGCACCGACGAGTGGATCGATTTCCTCATCCGTGGCATAGGGCTGGAGCCTTCATACTTCGACCACCGCCTCAAACTCCTGCTCCTGGTCCGCCTGATCCCCTTCTGCGAACACAACTACAACATGGTTGAACTGGGTCCTCGGGGAACGGGAAAATCGTATGTCTACCAGGAGATCTCCCCCTACGGCATCCTGCTGACCGGACCGACCACCGTTGCCAACCTCTTCTACAACATGAGTACAGGAAAGATGGGGCTGGTCGGGCTCTGGGATGTCGTTGCATTCGACGAGGTGGCCGATCTCCAGAAGATGCCCAAGGAGATCATCACCATGCTCAAGACCTACGCTGAGTCTGGCACCTTTGCCCGGGGCAAAGAGGCGCTCTCAGCCTATGCGTCCATTGCCTTCTTTGGGAACACAAACCAGCCGGTTGAGGTTATGGTCCGGTCCTCTCATCTATTCGCTCCGATGCCCGATATCATTCGTGAAGATATGGCCTTCATCGATCGGCTGCACTATTATCTACCTGGCTGGGAAGTCCCCAAAATGAGGATGGACTTCTTCACTGACGACTATGGGTTTGTGGTCGATTATCTTGCAGAAGCCCTGAGAGAACTCAGAAAACATAACTACACAGACGTAGTCGATAGATATTTTTCAATGGGATCGCACCTCAATGCCCGTGATGTGAAAGCGGTTCGCAAGACAGTCTCCGGCCTCGTCAAACTCATATATCCCCATGGCGAATTTTCCAAAGAAGAGCTGGCAAAACTACTCGATATTGCTATGGAAGGCCGGAGAAGGGTCAAAGAGCAGTTGAAGAAGATGGGACCCTTCGAATACCATCAGACTTCTTTCTCCTATATCGACAACGATACACGTGAAGAGTATTACGTCGGGGTGCCCGAAGAGGGCGGAAGAAACCTGATATCCACCGATCCACTGGCCCCCGGGTCGGTTTACACAGCATCTGTAGGTGAGGGAGGTCGAGTCGGCCTCTACCGAATCGAAGTTAGCCTTTCTGCAGGCACTGGAAAACTCAAAATGGCGGGGGGCATACAGGGGAACACAAAAGAATCGATCCAGAGAGCTTTTGCATACCTCCAGGGTCATAAAGTGGAGATGGGTATTGCCAATGTCTTTGACACCTCTGATATCCATGTAGAGGCCATCGATCTTCTCTCTAATCGCATCGCGACGGATGCGGGGATTGCTTTTATCATATCCGTGTATTCTGCAATCAAGAAGCGCCAGACATTACCGGGTTTGCTCATCTTAGGCGATCTGAGCATCCAGGGTAACATCAAACCTCTATCCAGCCTCTCGGAGGTATTGCAGTTAGCAATGGACAATGGCGCCCGAAAAGCGCTCATTCCGATCGAGAACAAACGAAACTTCCTCGACGTTTCAGCAGACATTATGGAGCGTGTAGATCCGGTGTTTTACAGTGATCCAATGACCGCCGCTATGAAAGGATTGGGTTTGACATAATTTTCGAATTTGAATGCCTTATGCAGGCAGAAACCTACTGCCTCTTTCCCTTCGATTTATAAATACCCAAGATCACCGGCGCCTATGAAGTCACCGCCGAGCCCTACGAGGATCACTCCCGCCTCTTTGCCACCCCGCCGCATATGGGCGACGAGGTCTTCCCCTACCGGATGAAGGTCAGGCCGGTGGCGGTCTTTGCCGAGCCGCTCGAGTTCAAACCCCTGATCGGGGATCTCAAATTCATCACGAACAAGACGATGTGGAGCGGCCACCTCCGCCAGGCCATGCGCGAGATCCCGGAGGAAGACTACCGGCTCATCCTCCGGCGGGCGAGATCATCCCCTACGACCTAACTTTGCCAGTTATAACATCTGAGAGTGTTCTTAGGCCAAGTTAGCAACGCATAAGAGTGTTCTTAGTGATGTTTGAATTGAGTCAAAATGCAAACACAACTAAGAACTAATGAGATTGAGCC
>Ga0208041_1001162_pt1 | contig 18662 bp, 15 predicted proteins | sample AD_SCU002_MetaG_FD_184453 | JGI IMG/M metagenome (GOLD analysis project Ga0208041, IMG submission 184453) | Active sludge microbial communities of municipal wastewater-treating anaerobic digesters from China - AD_SCU002_MetaG (SPAdes) (version 2) | ecosystem: Engineered > Bioreactor > Anaerobic...
GGAGGTCGAAAGCGAGTTTGCAGACCGATTCGGCCGCTCATACGGCCCCACCGAGGAGTACCGGTGCGAGGATGCCGATGTCGTCGTTATCGCCCTCGGAACGTTCGGGAAAGAGGCCGAAGTGGCGGTCGACCGGCTTCGCGATGAGGGTATAAGAGCGGGATCGATGCGGCTGCGCTGGTTCAGGCCGTTCCCCGACCTCGATCTCTCCGGACGGGAGGTCGTCGTCATCGACCGCGACTACTCTTTCGGCTTCGGCGGTGTGGTTGCCCACTCAATCCGGGCGAAGACCGGAATCGAGCCATACAGCGTGATCGCCGGCCTCGGGGGACAGGAGGTCACATACAACGATATTGCGGATTTTGTCAGAGGAAGACGTCCGGGTGAGGAGACCTGGTTCGGGGTGAACGACCATGTATGAGGTCAGGATCCATTCACGGGGCGGACAGGGCGGTGTCACAGCCGCAAAACTCCTGGCTCTCGCGGCCTTCAGGGACGGGAAGCACGCAACAGCCTGCCCGTTCTACGGGGCGGAACGGCGCGGGGCGCCGGTGGTCTCGTTTGTCCGTATCGACGATGAACAGATCAAGGTCTACAGCCAGATCCACGAACCGGATCTGGTCATCGTGCTCGACGCGAGTATCATGGACGTGGTGGACGTCCTGGAAGGGCTGAAGGATGGCGGGACCGTCCTCCTGAACAGCGCCCACCCTGTCGATGGTTGCAGGGGAACCTGTTACCACGTCGACCTTACCGGGATCGCGCTCGCACAGAACCTGGTTGTCGCGGGAAGCCCGATCCTGAACACGCCGGTGCTCGGGGCGCTCGCAAAGATGGGTGTGATCACACTCCCCTCGGCGCTACAGGCGATACGGGAGATGTTTGACGACGAAAGGAATGTGAAGGCTGCTGTGGCGGCATACGAGGAGCTGAAGGTATGAGAGAGAGGCTTGCGCTCAGCAGACCGGGCGAAGCAGCGTCGGGGAAGACAGGATCGTGGCGGACGTTCCGGCCTGTGGTGGATAAGGAGGCCTGCAACACCTGCGGGCTATGCGCCCAGTATTGCCCTGACGGGGTCATCGACGAGGAACTGAATATAGACCTTGAATTCTGCAAGGGTTGTGGTATCTGCGCAAACGAGTGCCCGAAACAGGCCATCGCTATGGTGAGGGAGGAGCGCTGACCTCCCCCTCATCATCGATCGGGCATTGCGCAATATACTCCAGGTTTAACCGATAGAAATGGGTGTAGCCGCAGTTGCGGCAACGGGTCGTGAAGTGGCCTGATCCGATCGCGAGATCGTGCGGGCCGGTGACGGCGCAATGTTTGCAGTATCCATCGGTCTCTATGCTCCAGGGATCGCAGCGCCCGATCGGCGTAGAGATGCCGGAGATCCCGGTGTTCTCGAACCTGGGGATGAAGATCCGGGTCGCCCCGCATGCCGAGCAGACCACCTGCGCCTGCGCTGAGACTGCTTTTATGATCTGATCGGCAACCTCGCCACAATGGTAGCAGCTGGTGCGGTAGCGGGTGAAGATGAACCGCTCGCTCATGCATCATACTTGAGGGGAGGCATATAAAACCTCGCCATACCCCCGGCCGGAGGTCTCTTTCCCGCAAGCCGGAAGAGATCTACCTTTATCAGCCAGTGTATGCACCTTCAGGGTATGAACCCGCAAGACGGAGGCGCCCCGGGGGCCCCTGGAGGGGCGAGACCGCCGCCCAACCGGCTGATCAACGAGAAGAGCCCGTATCTTCTGCAGCACGCCTATAACCCCGTAGACTGGCACCCCTGGGGGGAGGAGGCGTTCTCGCGCGCACGACAGGAGGGAAAACCGGTATTCCTCTCCATCGGCTACTCGACCTGCCACTGGTGTCACGTCATGGCAGAGGAATCGTTTGCCGACCCGGAAGTCGCAGGGCTCTTAAACGAGACCTTTGTATGCATAAAGGTTGACCGCGAGGAGCGGCCGGAGATTGACCAGGTCTACATGGCCGCCGCGCAGGCGCTGACGGATACTCTCGGCTGGCCGCTCAACATCATCATGACCCCTGACAAAAAACCATTCTTCGCGGCCAGTTACATCCCGAAAGAGAGCAGATACGGGATGACCGGACTTATCGATCTCATCCCCCGGATCAGAAGGCTCTGGGAGACGCGGCGGCAGGATCTCGAGAACACCGGCAACCTTCTGCTGGAAGCGCTCCAGAACGCCGCCCGCACCCCGCAAAACGGCCCGGAGATCACGAAAGGTGTCCTCGATGAGGCATACAGCATCTTCCTCAGGATATTTGACAGGGATAACGGAGGATTCGGGAACCCGCCATGGTTCCCTGCGCCGCACAACCTCATATTCCTGCTCAGGTATTGGAGCCGAACCGGAAAGGAGCCCGCGTACATGATGGCCGCAAAGACGCTTTCTGCCATGCGGCAGGGCGGGATCTTCGACCAGATCGGTTACGGGTTCCACCGCTACTCGACGGATGCGGAGTGGTTCGTCCCGCACTTTGAGAAGATGCTCTACGACCAGGCGCTCCTGGCTCTGGCATACACCGAGGCCTTCCTGGCGAGCGGGAGGGAAGAGTTCGAGCGAACCGCGCGGGAGACCATCACCTATGTCCTGCGGGATATGACCGATCCTGGCGGCGGTTTCTACTCGGCAGAGGATGCTGACAGCGAGGGTGAGGAAGGAAGGTTCTATCTCTGGACGAAGGACGAGATCCTGGAACTCCTGGGCGAGGAGGACGGAGAAATGTTCTCCAGGATCTTCGGTGTAACAGGGCCGGGGAACTACCTGGAACAGCCCGGAGGAAGGAGAACTGGCAGAAACATCCTCCGTCTGCGCCGTCCGCTTTCAGCCCTGGCTGAGGAGTTCGAGACCACAGAGGAAGAACTGGCCGGGTTCGTGGAAGAGGCCAGAAAGAAACTCTTTGCCTTTCGAGAGCAGCGCGTCCACCCGGCAAAGGACGACAAGATCCTTACCGACTGGAACGCCCTCATGATCGCTGCCCTTGCAAGAGCCGCACGGGTCTTTGACGACCCGGAATACCTGGCAGCAGCAGAGAGGGCGACCGCGTTTCTCCTTAAAAACCTCCGGAGGCCGGACGGGAGGCTGCTTCACCGCTACAGGCAGGGTGAGGCCGGTCTTGCGGCCACCCTCGATGACTGCGCGTTCATGCTACTGGCTCTAATCGAGGACTACGAGGCCTCTTTCTCCCCGAAATACCTCCAGACCGCACTCGAACTCGCAAACGACCTCATCGAACACTACCATGACCCTGACAACGGCGGATTCTTCTTCGTCCCGGACGATGCCGACACCCCCGTCCGCCAGAAACCGGTCTACGACGGGGCTACCCCCTCCGGTAACAGCGCGGCGATGTACGCACTCTACCTCCTGGGACGGATGACGGCGAACCTCGAACTCGAGGAGACGGCGGAGAGGATACACCGCGCCCTTGCCGGGTCGGTCACCAGGTCGCCCGCCGCGTCCCCATCGTTCCTCACCGGGGTTGAGTTGATGCTGGGAGAAAAGACCGAGGTGATCATCGCCGGGGTTCCAGGAGCTGAGGATACAGCGGCAATGGTCCGTAAGATCTACTCGCACTACATACCCGGTTCCGTGGTCATACTCCGCCCCTCCGGTGAAGAGACACCGGAGATCGCGGAGATAGCCGGGTTTACCCGTGATATGGTGATGATCGGTGGGAGGGCGACTGCTTACGTCTGCACCAACCACGCCTGCAGGATCCCCACAACCGACCCCGACAAGATGCTGCAGGCTGCAGGAACCGGAGGAATACGCCGGCACCAACCGGGCGTCTGAGGGCGGGGCGATGACCGAGCGGTAAACCCGCCGCTCAGCAACCGTCGCCGGGTTCCAGGGGAACCACGACACGGTAACCGTTGTAGCGCTCGACTGTCACCGGAACGCCGTAGACCGCCTCGATCGTCTCCGGCGTCACCACCTCCGGCCCCCCTGCGGCATGGATCATGCCGTCTTTCAAGAGGATGTAGCGGTCGGCGTAACGAAGCGCCATGTTAAGGTCGTGCATCGTCATCACCGCAGCGACGTTGTGCTCTCTCGTCACCCGCCGGATGATCCCCAGGATCTCGAGCTGGTTCTTGAGATCAAGGCTGCTCGTAGGCTCATCCAGGAGAAGGAGTCGGGGCTCCTGGACAAGCGCTCTTGCGATACTCACCTTCTGGAGTTCTCCACCGCTCATCTCGTCGATGTAGCGGAGTGCAAGGTTCTCCAGATTGAGCATCCTTAAAGCCGCCTCGACGATCCGGAGATCGCGCTCCGTCACGTCCCAGCCGATGTGCGGCCTTCTGCCAAGTAGGACGGCATCAAACGCGGTCATCCGGCCGACCTCACACCGCTGCGGAACGTAACCGACCTTCCGGGCGATCGACAACCTGTCCGCCTTCAGGATCTCCGAGCCCTCGATCAGGATGGAACCCACCTTCGGCCGCAGGATGGCGTTCATACACTTCAAGAGCGTCGTCTTTCCGACGCCGTTGGGACCCAGGATCGCGAGCACCTGGTGCGGCCGCAGGTCAAACGTGATATCCCTGATCACCGGGGAACTCCGGTAACTGAACGCCACGCCATCAACGTTGAGGATCACCGCCTATACCCCCTCAAGAGCAGATAGATGAAGACCGGCGCGCCCAGAAACGCCGTTAACACAGCAACCGGGAGGACATAAGGGGCGATGATGACCCTTGCAACCGTGTCCGAGGCGAGGAGGAGGAGGCCGCCCATCACACAGGAGCCCGGGATAAGGTAGCGCTGGTCGTCACCGATGAGCCTTCTCACCATGTGCGGGCAGACGAGCCCCACAAACCCGATCACCCCGAGGAACGAGACTATCACGGCGGATAGGAGCGCCGCGACAACCATACCAATATCCCTGACCGCCTCGACGTTGACACCGAGGCCTTTCGCGGTCTCGTCACCGGCATCGATAGCGTTGTAGTTCCAGCGGTTCGCGATGAAGTAGAGAGACCCCGCCAGGGTGACGAAAGCCATGATCCCGAGTTCCTGCCATGTGGCCCGGCCGACGTCGCCAAACGTCCAGAAGACGACCGCAGAGAGCTGGGTATCGTCGGCGAAATACTGGAGGAACATCGTCCCGGCCGTGAAGAGGGAGGAGAGAGCAACCCCGGCGAGCACCATCACCTCTGGCGACGTTCCCCGTATACGGGAGATCAGAAGGATCACCCCGGTTGCAAGGAGGCAGAATATGAATGCCACCACCGTTGTCAGGTAAGGGTTGCTCAGCCTGACAGCGTCTGCAGCCGTGGAATGCATCTGCCCGGTGCCGAGGAGGATGACCGAGACCGCTGCCCCGAATGCACCAGCGTTCGATATACCAAGAGTATACGGTGACCCGAGCGGGTTGCGGAGGATCGACTGCATGGCAACACCGGCCACCGAGAGTCCAACCCCGGCAACGATCGCGGCAAGCGCCTGCGGGAGACGGATGTTCCAGACGATCCGATCGGTGCTGGAGAGATCGAGGGTGCCACCGGGGTTGAAGAGCAGGTTTATCCGGTCGATGCTGCCGTTCAGCAAGGAGAGGAAAACCTCATAGGGCGGGACGGCGACCGCACCGACCGATATCGAGACTATCAACAGGAGGGCCAGGGCGACCACACCTCCGAGTATCCATAGGCGCTTTCTACGGACGTAGCCCTGGTAATCGGCGGGGATCACCCCGTCTGCAAGGTGCATCTATTCAACCACTCCTGCCCGAACCCGGTATCAGAGCGGGATCCCCGCAAACCCCATGTTCTGATACTCCGCGTTATGCTCTTCAAACACCGGTTCACCGACAAAGAAACTGTAGATCTCGTCTGCTTTCTCCACCGGATCTATATCCTCAAACCGGTCGGGGTAGAGGGTCTTACCGATGAAGTAGCCGTTTGCCAGCACGGTCTCGTAGTTGGTGCTGTAGAAGTTGTATGGGAGGAGACCGTAGACCCTACCCTCTCTCACGGCGGTAAGACCCCCAAGCGCACGGTCGGTCTTCAACTCGCCGATTGCACCCCCGCCATCCATCTGGAGTGTGCCAACGTCGATAAAGAGGTACTCAGGGTCCCAGTCGACGAGCGCTTCCTTCGCGACGTCGGCGTGAGCGGTGCCAAGTCCGGCCGCAACGTTCTTTGCGTTGACCCACGTAAACGGCGGGTAGGCGGGTTCAGTGGAGATGATGCCGTGGCTGCCTGCGTAGGAGACACCGCCTATGTAGACCGTCTTCTGCCCGGAGGGCGGGATATCAGATGTCCGGTTCTCAAGGTCGGCTATCGTCTCCTCTATGTAAGAGATGACCTCCTCTGCGCGTTCCTCCTTCCCGAGAACCATGCCCATCACCCGAAGGCCGGTATACATCTCGGCCTTCTCGGCATCATTTCGAAGCGATCCATAGGGGAAAGCCACGACAGGGATACCGGTCTTCTCCTGGAGTTTATCGGCCTCTGATACGCTGATCGAATAGGCCGATCCGCTGGACCCTGTCTTGAAGATGACCTGAGGATCGATGGCAAGGATCTTCTCGGGATCGTCCTTGCCCCGGAACTCGCCTATAAGGGGGAGATCCTTAAACTGCGATCCGTAGACCAGGGCATATGGACGGCCTTCGATCAACTGTTCCTCTTTCTCGATGTCATCGACACCGACAACGACGTCCTGACCCTGCAGGTAGACCAGGTAACGGAGGCATCCGGAGCCCGAGCAGACGACGCTTTCCGGCGGTGAGGGGACGGTAACCGTCCGGCCGAGGCCGTCGGTGATCGTGATAGTCCGGGTTTCAGCGGCACCACTGATGTCCGGCGCGGCACCGTTGCCGCTGCACCCGGCAGCGAGAACGAGGGCTGTTAACAGTACAGCCGTGATGAAGAGGGGAGAACCGATCTTAGACATACAGGTATTCAGTATAGTAACACAATTTATTATAGCTATCTAATTTGGATCTATTATATATTATTAATTTTCAATAAGTGCTACGGTATGGTCACGTCGTCCGGAGTTCTGTGCTCCCGCCAGCGGAAAACGACCCCCTCCGGGATGGATAACTATTATGGGCAACCCAACCAACCCCTGCAAACAGTAGAACCCGGTCATGCCCCGGCACGACCGGCGTGTTTTGAGGGATGCAGATGCCGGAAAGGATGTTAACCGAGTTTGAGGGTTACCAGTTGCTTGAATCATGGGGGGTACCCGTGCCGCCCCACACTCTGGTCAGCAGCGCCATGGAGGCACGGGAAGCCGCCGGGCGGATAGGCTACCCGGTTGTAATGAAGGTCATATCCCCGCAGATCGTCCATAAGAGCGATGTAGGCGGAGTTATCACCGGTATCGAGACGCCCGAGGCTGCTGAAGAGGCGTTCCGGACGATCATGAAAAACAGCGCCGCAAATGCTCCTGAGGCTGCGATCACCGGCATCATTGTGGAGAGACAGATGCCCGGCGGGGTGGAGGTGCTGATCGGCGGGAAGACTGATCCGACGTTCGGGAAGGTCATCACGTTTGGCCTCGGCGGGAAACTGGTGGAACTGCTGAAAGATGTCTCCATCCGGGTGCTTCCTGTCGACGAAGACGAGATTCGCAGCATGATCCGCGAGATCAGGGGCTACAGCCTCATCCACGGTTACCGCGGCGAACCCCCAAAAGACGAGGACGCGCTTGTCAACCTCATAGTTGCAATGGCCCGGAAGTTCGTCGAGATACCCGAGATCCGGGAGTTTGACCTCAACCCCGTCATACTCTATGAGAGAGGAGCAAGCGTTGTGGACGCGCGGATCATCGTCGGGGAGGCGACCGGAGAGGAAGCCCCCCACCGCCCTGGCGCCGATCTCGAGACACCATCAGATATCTTCTACCCGGATTCCATAGCCGTGATCGGGGCTTCCGCAAGCCCTAACAAGGTAGGCTACTCCGTCCTTCGGAACCTGCTCTCGTTTCCGGGGAAACTCTACCCCGTAAACCCGTCCAGAACGGAGTTGTTCGGGCGAAAGGCCTACCCCTCCGTGAAAGAGATCCCGGGGCCGGTGGACTGGGCGGTCATCGCCGTTCCCGCCCGCATCATCCCGGAGGTTATGGAAGAATGCGGTGAGAAGGGCGTCCGGCTCGCGATCATCGTCGCCGCGGGGTTCCGCGAGATCGGTGATGAGGGTGCCGCTCTTGAAGAGAGGGTGACAGCCATTGCACGGAGGCACGGGATACGGATCGTCGGCCCGAACTGTCTCGGTGTCATGATGCCACACATGGGGATCAACGCCACGTTCGACCCCGTCTCGCCTCGACCCGGGGATGTGGCCTTCATCTCCCAGAGCGGCGCGATCATAACCACCATCGTCGACTGGAGCCTGCCGGCGGATTTCGGGTTCTCGACTGTCATCAGCGTCGGTAACCAGGCGGATCTCGGGTTCGAGCACTACCTCCGGTTTGCCGAGCAGGACGAGATGACCCGCTCGATCACCCTCTACATCGAGGAGATCCTGGATGGGCGCAGATTCATGGAGATCGTTCGCGAGATCACCCCGAGAAAGCCGGTGGTGGCGGTGAAGTCCGGGTCATCCAGAAAGGGGCAGGCCACTGCGTCGTCCCACACAGGGTCGCTTGCCGGGAGTTATGAGGTCTACATCGCGGCGTTTCGCCAGACAGGTGTGATCCCCGCAAGGAGCCTGCGAGACGCTTTCAACCTGGCCGAACTCCTGGCGTCAGAGGGTTACCCGCGGGGGAACCGTGCCATCGCTGTCACCAGTGCCGGGGGGTTCGCCGTTCTCGCCTCCGATTACGCGGAGGCCTACGGGGTGGACATGGTCGAGATCCCGGACAACGTGCTACATGAACTCAACGCCTTCCTGCCGCCGTACTGGAACCACACAAACCCCATGGATATCCTTGGAGACGCCGACGCCACACGGTTTGCCGCTCTCTTCGATGTGCTGATACGCCATCAGGAGTTCTGGGACATCGCGTTTGCGATCGCTGTCCCGACCACGACTGTCGATCCGGCACATGTCGCAAACGAGATCGTCAGGTTTTCCCGAAACACCAGCAAGATGGTGGTCGGCTGCATGCTCGGCGGCGACAGCATCAAGAGCGGACTGCGCATCCTCAGGGGTGCCCGCATTCCGAACTTCGAAGAACTTGAGGACGCGTTCAAGGCGGTCGGGAACATCCTCGACGGCAGGATGGTCAGAGAGAGGTGATGGGCTCCCGCCCACCACCATCCCGGTTCCGTTTTTTTTAGACCGGAGTTTTTGGATCTGCAGGCAAGGGTCAACCGTCGTTTAGATTCCAGAGCCTGGTCAGGTGATCGTGTGCGGCCTCCACAACACCCCTTGAGTTTGCAAACGTGATCGTCCGCATAACCCGGTCATACGGGAGCCACAAATAGGCAATATGCTCATCCGAGAGCCTCACCTCCTTCTCAGGTGTCTCGATAAGGTAGTAGACGACCTCTTTGTAGACTGTCCGCCCACGGCGCTGGAAGAAGTAATGAACCTCCTGGCGGAACCCCGGTATGAACCAGGCATGGGTGATCCCGGTCTCCTCCTCCAGTTCGCGGAGCACCGTCTCCTCCTCGGTCTCATCGCCTACGCCATGACCCTTCACCAGGTCCCAGTGACCCGCGCCGTAGCGCAGTATGAGATACTGGGGTTCTGTATCCCGGCGGACGACGACCGCACCGCATGAGCGCTCTTTTACCATTATTATTCAATCCTTCGTCGTGGTCAATCTGCCGCTGCAAGTTCGCGTTCGATGACCCTGAAATCCTCTTCCAGCGCCTGCCGGTAACCGGGGTTGTATAGCGCGGCGGCGGGGTGGAGGGTGGGGATGAGGGAGACCGGGCGGCCGAAGAGAACGCCACGGTATACCCTTCCCCGGATCTCTGTGATCCGGTCGAACTCGACGTGAAGGCGGGAGAGGACGTACCTGCTCGAGTGCCGGCCAAGAGTCACGATCACCTTCGGCCCTACGGTCCGGATCTGTTCCTCGAGATATGGGCTGCATGCGCGGATCTCCTCTGGTCGGGGGTCACGGTTCCCCGGCGGCCGGTGCTTGACGATGTTCGCGATAAAGACCGATTCCCGCGAGAGACCGATCCCGGCAAGGAGGTCATCAAGAAGCCTTCCAGCCCGGCCGACGAACGGCCTCCCGGTAAGGTCTTCCTGCTTACCGGGGGCTTCGCCGATGAACATGAGAGACGCATGAGCGTTCCCCTCGCCGGGGACGGCATGACTGGTGTTCATCCAGAGGGGGCATCTCCGGCATTCGGCGATTGCGGCGGCAAGCCTCTCTATCGCTGCCGTTCCCCCCGCATCCTCTACCATGCCCACACTATTGAGGGTAACTCGTATAACCTTCTTATGGATTGTGTTTTGGCGCCGGATTTTATCCTGCCCACACCGGATCGACCACTGAGGGGGGCGGAAGGGGGTGACGGTCGTTCAGCTACGGTTCTCACCGAGAGAGCGCCGCCGTTTTAGCGGATATAAAGGCCGTTTTTTTCGGGAAGGTGCTCCGGCACATGTCTAAAACGTAGATGATTGTCACAGAAAAGGTTTATAGAAGAGCGTTGACTTCTCATGCGTGGATACCGGAATTGGCATTCCGCAATGTGCGGGGGCCCCCCATCCCCGGTTGACGCCCGGATGACAGAGCCCCGCATGCCCGGAGGCAAAGGAATCTACGCACTCTATGTACTTGAAGGTAGGCCCCTGCCGGCCTCCGGGTAAAAAACGGAGGAAAACGAATGAACAAAAAATAGGAATGCAGGCATTCCCCTGCTCCCGGCGTTAACGCTGGTGAGCGCGGGCATTATGCCCATCGCCAAGCGCAATCGAGAACAAAAGTGCCGGAATCGATCTCGAGCGTTACTCGCCTCCTCAATTGAACGTCGATCCATCGATTGAGACGATAGCCATCTCCGGGGCATTAAGCCCCCGGTCGGAACAGCGAATCACGGACGGCAGGACGGAAGGGGGGAGAGCCCGTTCGGTTCGATCGTCGTCCACGCAGCCGATGGGATCACCCGGATCTTCGATAGGGACTGGGACCAGTTGCTCTCGATCAGTGTCGAAAAATCCTGCACCGACTGCATCAACTCCCGAACGACTCAAGGGTGTATCATCGCGGAGATCAGGCCTTCGTCCTTGATGCTGCCGGAGAACTGATCCTGACCGTCATCGACGAAACCCTGTCCTCCGGCCGGAATGCAGCGGGGCCAGAGGTGTGGACAGGTCATAGTTGGGTAGAATCGGCGGAGGATGAACTGAACTCCGGGATTGCCGGGTATACGGCATACTGGACAGTCCCCTCCAGTCCATCCCCGGATCTTGCGATTAATGAGAGGATCTATCTCTTCAACGGCATAGAGGGGACTGTCGGGTCAACGACGTATCTGCTGCAGCCGATGCTGGCCTACAACGGATCCCCATCAATGGAAAGGGCGGGCCTGGGCGGCATACAGTCCCAACCACCGGGATAATTATTATGGCCCCGGTTTGGCACCGCCACCCGGGCATAAGATGAGAGGACGTATCTACTGGAGCAGCAGTCTCAATCTCTGGTCTATCACCATCTACGACCATACAACGGGGCAGTAGAGTTCGCTGTCGACGCAATGCATGCAGCCCCGGATCGGGTACCGTGTCGGCTGCGTCCTTGATGGCTGGAATATTGACGGCAACACCGATGTGCCGGGCGATGGGCTCTTCTACGACACGGTATATAAGAGTTTTATGGGGCGCCCATGAGCATCGACCTGGAAACGTGGTATTCGGCCGAGGCCCCCTACGAGATCATGCAATACTGCTTGGGTGCAAGATCATTCAGGATCCTTCGCGGGTGTGCCTCCATACCTACAACAGATGAACTATGAAACAAATTCCCTTTCTCCTTTTTGCACTGCTCCTCCTGGCCTCCGGGGCGGGGTGCATCGTCTCCTGGGACACGGACACCGGAAAACGTTACCCCCGGCCGGTCCTCCACTGCGAGCGGGGAAACGTCTCGATCCCCGTCAACATCTCCGAGATCCCGGTGAAAAGGTTTGATGTCAACGCACCAGAAGTGATCGAGATCCTCCTCACCAACCCGCGCCGGGATCCTGCTTGAGGGGGGCTGGCAGAACATTTCGATCCGGACGGGAATGGCTCGAAGCCGCGGAGGGTCCGGTGGACCTGAGCCCCTGCTGCTCCAGGGCGCGCTGTCTCTCCTGCCCGGCCCTGGCCCTACGGCCCGCCGTTCAAAATTAATACCCGGCGGGTGAACAGTATATAGAATTTCCCGGCAAACGTGCGGCCCGGTCTCGCCGGAACGGCGTCCAACCAGGATTTCCAGCCAGGTTCAGGGCTGCGGGACGAATGGAGCGAATTACATTATGAGCGATAGAGAACACCTCTGCTTTGAGGATACAAAGATCGAGAAGATACAGCGCCTGCGCGAACGCGGGGTAACGATCTACCCCTACACCTTCGACCGCAGAGACAGCATCGCGGGGATCAGGGAGCGATTCAGCGAAGTCGGACACGAAAAAAGCGAAGAAGAGGTCAGAACCGCCGGTCGCGTCTACGTCATACGCCAGCATGGAAAAACGATTTTTGCAGATATAGGAGACGCTGGCGGCAGGATACAGATCTACATCCGGAAGAACGACCTTGGGGAAGAAGAGTTCGACCTCTTCCGCCAGTATATCGATACAGGGGATATCATAGGCGTCGTCGGCCATCCCTTCCGGACGAAGATGGGCGAACTTACGATCTGGGTGGACCGTTTCGAACTCCTCGCCAAATCACTCTGCCCTCTGCCGGAGAAGTTCCACGGGCTCAAGAACGTCGAGGCCCGTTACCGGCAGCGATACCTCGACCTGATCATGAACGAGGAGACCTGCAGGGTATTCCGGACACGCAGCAGGATCATATCACTCCTGCGCCAGTACCTCTTCGAGCGCGATTACCTGGAGTTTGAGACCCCCACCCTGCAGCCGATCTACGGCGGTGCCAACGCCCGACCGTTCACCACCTACCACAACTACCTCGAACAGAAGTTCTACCTCCGTATCGCACCGGAACTCTACCTCAAGCGCCTGGTCGTCGGCGGGTTTGATAAGGTTTTTGAGATCGCCAAGAACTTCAGGAACGAGGATATCGACACCAACCACAACCCGGAGTTCACAATGGTGGAGATCTACGAGGCTTACCGTGATTACAACGATATGATGAACCTCACAGAGGAGATCATCACCGGTCTCGTTGAGCAGTTGCATGGCAGACCTGCATGCACCCTTGCAGGGCACGACCTGGACTTCTCCAGGCCATGGCGCCGCATCTCGATGGAGGACGCGGTCCGCGAATACGCGGGGGTCGACGTCTACGCCCACAGCGTCGACGAACTCCGCAGTTTCGCCCGGGATCACGGAGTCGAAGGCTACGAGGCGGCCGCAACCCGTGGCGAGTTCCTTGCACTCCTCTTTGAGCATTTCGCCGAGGAAAAACTTGTCCAGCCGACTTTTGTCCACGACTTCCCCATCGAGAACTCCCCGCTTGCAAAGAAACACAGGGAGAAGGAAGGGCTTACGGAAAGGTTTGAACTCTTCATCGCCGGGATGGAGATGGCAAACGGCTTCTCGGAGTTGAACGACCCGCTCGACCAGAAAGCAAGGCTCGAACAGCAGGAGGCGAGGCGGCGCCTTGGCGACCTGGAGGCGCAGATGATCGATTACGACTTTATCAACGCCCTGGGTTACGGGATGCCGCCTACTGGAGGCGTCGGTATCGGTATCGACCGCCTGGTGATGCTCCTCACCGGAAAAGACTCGATCAAGGAGGTTTTACTCTTCCCGCAGATGAAGACCACTGCACCGGGGCAGAACGGTCCTGAACCACAGGAGGGCGGCGGAGAGGAGTGACCTCTCCCGCACGTTTTTGGTCATGAACGGACAGAATCGCGCCGCCGTCCGCCCAGGGATGACGGTGGATATAGTGTTAAAACGCGACCAGCGCTCCGGGAGGCGCACCCGCGGCGTTGTCGCCGAGATCCTGACAAACTCTTCCTTCCACCCCCACGGGATCAAGGTCCGGCTGAAGGATGGCAGGGTTGGCCGGGTTCAGGAGATCGTCGGCTGAAACAGACTCCCGCGGCACAGGGCCGCCGGGCTCATTCTCTTCACCTCTACCTTCACCATACCACCAGGGCAAAAATTCTCCCCGCTATGACCCAAGAGAGATCCTGGCACCCCAAACGGCTGACGACCACGCTCCGGAGCGGATGTGAGAACAAAAAAGGTTTTAACGGGGACCGCTGATTGGAAACCCCCGCAAGTTTGTGGTATTATTCTCTGACGACAGGTAACTTTACATCGGCGGCATGCCGCCCATGCCGCCCATGCCGCCCATCTCGTCCATTCCCGGGCCGCCCTGGGGTGCAGCGGACCTGGCTGCAGCGATGACATCATCGATCCGGAGGATCATGATAGCAGCCTCGGCGGCGCTCGCGACTGCCTGGGTCTTCACCCGGAGAGGCTCAACGACGCCAGCATCGAGCATGTTCCCGGCGACAGCATTGTAAACGTCGAGACCCATGTATTTTCCAGTCGCGCCACCCTGCTCGTGGGAAGCACGGAGAGAGACGAGCATATCGATCGGATCGAGACCCGCATTCTCGGCAAGGGTTCTCGGGATGATCTCGAGCGCGTTTGCAAACGCCTCGATGGCGAGCTGAGCGCGTCCGCCAACGCTGGCAGCGTAGTCGCGTAGCCGGAGCGAGAGCTCGATCTCGGGTGCACCGCCGCCAGCAACAAATTTTTTGTCCTCGATAGCAACGCTTACAACCCTGAGCGCATCCTCCATGGCGCGGTTGAGTTCATCGACAACGTGCTCGGTGCCGCCACGGATGATGATCGAGACAGCCTTCGGGTTATCGCACTCGGTGACGAAGATCATCTCCTCGCCGGAGACCTTCTTCTCCTCAACGGTGCCGGCCTTGCCGAGTTCCTCGGGGGCTATGGCGTCGATGGAGCTGACGATCGACGCACCGGTGGCGCGTGCGAGTTTCTCCATGTCGCTCTTCTTGACGCGGCGCACCGCAAGGACGCCAGCCTTTGCCAGGTAGTGCTGGGCGATATCATCGATGCCCTTCTGACAGAAGAGGACGTTTGCGCCACTTGCGACGATCTTGTCTACGATGCCCTTGATCATCCGCTCCTCCTCATCGAGGAACATCTGGAGCTGGTCGGGGCTCGTGATGCTGATCTCAGCGTCAACTTCGGTCTTCTTGAACTCAACAGGGGCGTTCAGGAGCAGGATCTTCGCACCCTTTACGACACGAGGCATGGCGGGGTGCACGCGCTCCTTGTCGATGATCATGCCCTCAACGATCTCGGAGTCCTCGATGGAGCCGCCGACCCTCTTCTCCACCTTCACAAAATCGGTGTCAACGCTGCCGTCCGCATCAGCGACCATCGTGATCGCTTTGACAACGAGCTCGGTCAGTTTCCCTTTCGCGGCCTCAGCGCCCTTGCCGGTCATGGCGGTATCGGCAATCTTCTGGAGCATCTCCAGATCATCGGGCCTGACGTCGACGGCGATCCCCTCCAGGATCTCGTCTGCCTTGTCAGCGGCCATGCGATAGCCATGTGCAATGACCGTGGGGTGCACGTCCTGCTCCAGGAGACCCTCGGCATACTTCAGGAGTTCGCCCGCGATCACCACAGCCGTCGTGGTACCATCGCCAACCTCGTCGTCCTGGGTCTTGGCGATCTCGACCATCATCTTCGCGGCGGGGTGCTCGATATCCATCTCTTTCAGGATGGTCACACCATCGTTTGTAATGACGACGTCGCCGATGGTGTCGACAAGCATCTTGTCCATGCCCTTCGGTCCGAGTGTCGTCCTTACAGCGTTTGCCACAGCCTTTGCGGCTGCAATGTTGGCTGCCTGTGCGTCACGACCACGGGTACGCTGGCTACCTTCTTTCAGAATCAGGATTGGTTGTCCTCCAAGACTTGACATGGGTATCACCGTTGTTAAGCGATACAAAGGTGGTTTGTAGTTCTATATAAATCTATTCACTTATTTATCATGTCTATGAGTTCCGAACCATCTTCAAGTGAATGGAGGTGCTCCTCTCCAATAAGAAGCGTTCTACCGATTTTTTTCTGCTTTTTGTAATCCGTCGCGATACAAACAGCAAACGTCTCTGTGAGTTGGGAGATGTTGCCGATGAAGGAAGCGCGCTTCATGACCTTCTGGGACGTGCCGTATGCCGTCAGGATAGTGTGCCTGTTAAAGAGCGCCAGCGCCTGAAACGGCGCCTGCCGCATCGCATAAATCTCCATCCCGATACGCTCGAGATCGGAGAGTATATCCCCTGACACTGGTTCTGGGGGTTTCACGGGCTCTGGCGAGTGGTAGCCAATGAGATCGATCGTCTCCACGAGAGGAGCGTTGAAGACCTCTTCGAGCCTGATAGCGATCTCAAGGGTGGTGCCCATCCCGCTCTCGTACTTGCTTATCGTCCTGCGGGAGACACCGAGGTGCGAGGCGAGATCCCCGAGAGACATCCCGGAACGCTCCCGCATCTCCCGGAGCAGATCGCCCTTGATCTTCACGTAGAGGCCACCGGGAGAGGCGTAGACCATCGGCGAGTTTCCTTCCACGAGGTAATCATACAGGGTCTCGGGGCTGATGGCAAAGAGTCCATAGCGGATGTAGACAACGCCACGCTCCAGGTCGGTATCACGCGCCCGCTCCCCTATGATAAGGGGGGTGGCCTCCAGGCACCTGGCGATCAGGTTGAGATCCCAGGCTGTATCGGCGGTTATGCTATCGATGTGGGAGACCACCTTGATGGTGACAAGGGTGTCGCCTTTTTTCGCGATAAGGTCAAAACTCCTCGGGCGGATGTTGCACCGCTCCGAGACGTCGAAGCCAGCAAGAAGCATGATGCTGATGACCATCTGAGAAAGGCGATCCTGTGACATGGCCGGTAAGAATCGATATAGTCGGAGAATAATATAAACTATGGGGTTATGTGGATCGGGATCGACGACACGGATTCCCCTGCAGGGATGTGCACCACATACATCGGAGCGGTGCTTGTGCGGCAACTGGAGCACGCCGGTATCCGTGTCGCCGATACCAGGCTGGTCAGGCTGAACCCCAACGTCATCCACAAGACACGTGGTAATGCTGCGGTATGTATCGAGGCCGTGGGGGATCTGGAAGAAGCGTTCAGACTCGCTACAGTGTGTGTGGAAGAACTTGCGGAGTTCGGAGACCCGCAGACCAATCCTGGCGTGGCAGTCTCACCTGTCCGGCCGCCACCTGATTTTTACTACGCAGCACTCCGGGACTTCTGCACCGTGGACGAGGCTGTTCGTGTTCTGGAATCAGCAGGTGCGCTCTATAGAGGCTACAAGAACCGTCGCGGACTTATAGGTGCGACGGCAGCGATTGCAAGCGAATTTCCTGATAAAACCTATGAGTTACTTGCATACCGTAAGCGGGAGGCCTGGGGCACTCCACGGCGTGTGGATGCGGGAAGCCTCTTTCACGCCGAGGAGATGACATACCCCCACACCTGGGACACGGTTGACTGGGAGAACGGTATGGTGGTCTGCGTGCCACACACCCCTGACCCGGTTCTCTTCGGTATCCGTGGGGAGAGCCCTGCGTGGGTAGATATGGCACGTTTGTTCGTCCGATCCGAGGCGACGGCATGCGAGCAGGTTTATGCAACCAACCAGGGAACGGATGCTCACCTGATCGCCGGATCGATCGGAACCCTCCGGGAAGGACGGTCATACCTGGTAGGCGGGCGGGTTACCGGGAGCCCTAAAACCGGACGGGGTGGCCATGTCTCGATCATCCTTGAGGACGACGGTGCTGAGGTCCGCTGTATGGCCTACGAACCGACAAAAGGGTTCCGGGACGTTGTGAGAGTGCTCCTCCCGGGCGACATCGTGATGGCGGCCGGGAGTTACAAGGGCGGGAGCCTGAACCTTGAGAAGATCGGAGTCGTACGCGCTGCCAACGCCGTCCGTGTCCGCCCTCCCCGCTGCCGGGCATGCGGGAAAAGGATGACTTCTGCAGGTAGAGGGAAGGGCTACAAGTGCAGGACCTGCGTGGAGCGTAGCCACAACCCTGAGGTAGAGCAGATCGAGCGGCATATCAGACCGGGGTGGTACGAGGTCCCTCCATCCGCCCGCAGGCACCTGGCACGCCCTCTGGCGCGCGGTCTCCCCCTGTGGGAAGAGAACCTGTTTCAATCCATTCGCAAAGGCGGCATCCCCTCATTGCAAGTAAATCAAATGATCTTTACAAAAAAAGATTTATAATGTTTGTGAGTTAACCTACCTCCTGGTGATCCCGTGCCGACTGTCTGCAGCGAAGGCATGCATGCCCTGACCTGTCCACCCACAACAGTTGCCGCCCTGGCGAACGGGTTTCAGAGGCGGGTCGTGCAAGTTCGCGGCCGATTATGCACGGAACGAGGACAAAGGTAACCCCGGAGGGGGCCTTTCCGTTTCCGGCCCGAAAGTCCACTCTCTAACGAGACTGTCCGGTTATCCCGGGCATCCGACACGGTGGGACGAGTGGGATCATCCCGTGTCGAATATAACATAACCAGTCATCCCCTGTCTGGCAG
>Ga0208041_1001166_pt1 | contig 18637 bp, 19 predicted proteins | sample AD_SCU002_MetaG_FD_184453 | JGI IMG/M metagenome (GOLD analysis project Ga0208041, IMG submission 184453) | Active sludge microbial communities of municipal wastewater-treating anaerobic digesters from China - AD_SCU002_MetaG (SPAdes) (version 2) | ecosystem: Engineered > Bioreactor > Anaerobic...
GGCTGGTAAGAAGCAATTAAACGGAAGAATAAAAAATGACGACCTCGTAAAAAGGCCGGATGCTGCGTTGCGCTTCATCCCTCGTCACTGCGGCGTACGCTAAGTACGCCTCATTCCTCGGTATTCGCTCGCCTTGCCTGCGACCTTTTTACGGGGTCGTCTGAAAATTGTCAATTTCACGACTTTTTACGAGTCCATCAAAAATGAAATTAGTTATTCGCCTTGAATTATGCACCGGTGAAGCGTATTTTGACGGGAAACGGATTTAAAAGGGAAGGGGCTATTAGCCAGTTATTTTGTTTAAGAAAATAATCGCCCAACCGGATTTCATTACCAGATAATTAAAGAAAGAAAAGGGAGGAGATGAGGATGGCATACGAAGCAGTTTTAGTCGCAAAAAAAGACGACGGCAAAATTGGAATCATCACTTTGAACCGGCCGGAAGCGCTCAATACCTTCAATTTTGCTCTGGCGCGGGATCTCAGCCAGGCGCTGGTTGATCTGGACGAGGACAACGAGGTAAGAGTAATCATCATCAACGGAGCCGGTAAATGTTTCTCGGCGGGCATCGATGTTTCTCCGGATGTTTTCGAAAAAATGGCGACCAATGAGTACTACAATTGGGTCTCGCTGATGGCGAAGGCAATTGTTGTCATCTCGAAAATCAAGAAGCCCGTCATCGCGTCCGTACACAACTTTGCTGTGGCCAACGGCGTCGGGATTGTGGCCGCCGCCGACCTCGCCATTGCGGAAGAAGGTGTCCGGCTGGGAGCAACAGCAATCAATGTAGGCTTGAACTGCATCGGGCCGCAGGTTCCCCTTTACCGCAACCTGGGCAAAAAACGAACGCTGGAGATGGTTTTGACGGGAAGAATGGTTTCCGCCGAGGAAGCGGAGCGCTGGGGCCTGCTCAACAAGGTGGTTCCCAAAGGTACGCTGGAGGAGGAAACGCTGAAACTGGCCCGCGAACTGGCTTCCAAGAGCCCTCTTGCCCTGTGGAACGCCAAGAAGTCCTTCTACGACATGTCGGATCTTGAATTTGGCAAGGCGATGGAGCTGGTGAACAGCCAGTTTGCGATCTTGTGTTCGCTCAAGGATGCCTGTGAAGGAATCAAAGCTTTCAATGAGAAAAGGGAACCTGACTGGCAAATGAAGTAAACTTCCTGCCGGGCCTGATCTCCGGAGAAACAGAACAAGGGGAGGAGTGCGGGCTTTCCCTTGTTCTGTTGTTATTGATGCTAAAAAAACAGTAGAGTTTTTCTTGTATAAATTAAGCATTAGGATATCCAATTCTTTCGTTTTCTTCATACCTTAAGTTTTTCTAATTGTTAAAATACAACCAGGATAATACTGCAAAACCCGCCGGTATGCAATTTTCGGCCGGTACGGATGTGATATTAACGAGAGGTGCAATTAATAATTGACAAATAATTGACAATCGTTATATTGATTCAAATTTCTTGTCCCAAGGGGTTTGCAAATCAATAACTTAGCCGCAGGAAGCAAGATGTCGGCGGAGGAAGGATATGAAAAGTCAAAATCGCAAAACGTTTTTCATGTTTTTAATGGCGTTTCTGGTGGCATTCTTTATTGTGTCGTTGGTGGAGGTGCTCAGATCGTCTTTTACCGAGTTCGGGGCGCCGGAAATTCAAATGGCCGCAGCCGTGCCCGCGGACAATACAAAAATTCCCATTTCTTTTTCCGATCTGGCGGAAAAGGTGAAACCGGCGGTCGTCAACATCAGCACCACGAAGACATATAAAGGTGGTTTAGGGTCTCCCTTTGGCCGCTCGCCCTTCGGCGACGATTTTTTTGATCGTTTTTTCGGCGACATCCCTCAGCGTGAATTCAAACAGCGCAGCCTCGGTTCCGGCTTCATCATCAGCAATGACGGATACATATTTACCAATAATCATGTCGTAGAAAAGGCCGATAAAATCCTTGTCCGGGTTTCCGACGGCAAGGAATACCAGGCCAAGATTATTGGCACCGACGCCAAAACGGACATAGCTTTAATTAAAATTAAACCCCAAAACAGTCTGCCCGTTGTCGAGCTCGGCGACTCCGACAAAGTTAAAGTCGGAGAATGGGTCATCGCCATTGGTAATCCTTTTGGACTGGAACAAACCGTGACCGCCGGAATCGTCAGCGCCAAAGGGAGGGTAATCGGTGCCGGGCCGTATGACAACTTTATTCAGACCGACGCCTCCATCAATCCCGGCAACAGCGGCGGACCGTTGTTCAATATGGACGGTAAGGTGATAGGAATTAATACCGCTATTGTTGCTCACGGACAGGGCATCGGCTTCACCATACCGATCAATATGGCCAATACAATTCTCGGAGATTTAAAAACAAAGGGCAGGGTATCGCGCGGCTGGCTGGGTGTATCGATCCAGGACATCACCGATGATATGGCCAGGAATATGAATTATAAAAGTAAAAACGGCGCCATCGTATCTGATGTGGTCGCCGGTGATCCGGCAGACCGGGCAGGCATTAAAGTATACGACATTATTACCGAGGTTAACGGCAAAGCAATTAAAGATTCGCATGATTTGCTTTTGAAAATCGCCGCATTGCATGTCGGGGAAAAAATATCCATTAAAGTTGTCCGCAGCGGGAAGGAAAAGATATTCCATCTTACCGTTGCCGAACGTAAGGATAAACCGGAAACCGCTTTGGCCAAAGAAAAATCGTCCCAAGCCTATTTTGGCATTATCGCCCAGGACATCACACCGGAAATATCAAGGCGGCTGGGCGTTGCTCGTGATGCGGGGGTGGTGATCATCGATGTTGAAAACGGCAGCCCGGCGGAAGATGCGGGACTGAGGCCGCAGGATATTGTTGTCCAGGTAAACAGGGTAAAAATTTCTTCAGTCAAACAGTACACGAAAGAAATCAACAAGGCGGCGGGAAACCGCAATGTGACGCTTCTAATTCAGCGAGGTAAATCGAGAGTCATTGTCAGCTTGCATATAGAATAATAGATCTGTTTCCAATATAGTTTATTCGGAAAAAGCAGGCTTTTGCAGCCTGCTTTTTCGTTTGTAGAACAAGTTGCCTGCTTTGCTTGTTTGCCGGATACAGTCTGCATTGGAAGAAGAATTGATCTGGACAAAAGCAGAAAAGAAAATTAGATATTGCCTATGGAATTTTACGACTATACAGGAGTAATTCACTTTCATTCCGCTTATTCTTTTGACGGCCATGTAGGACTGGACAAGATAATTAAGGCTGCCGCGAACAACGGCGTGAATTTTTTAATGCTGACCGACCACGATCACTTGCGGGCGCGGGATGAAGGATGGGAAGGATGGCGGGGGAGAGTTCTCCTGATTGTCGGTGAAGAAATAGCGCCAAGATTTAATCATTACCTGGCGTTCAATCTCCCCAGGCCGGTTGAGCAGTTCGAAGATAAGGAAGGCAGGCAGCCTCAAAAATACATTGATGCCGTCAATGCTCTCGGCGGTTTCGGTTTTATTGCTCATCCCGACCATGAAGGAGCGGAAACGTTTCACGTGAAACATTATCCCTGGACGGACTGGACGGTTGATGGCTATGCCGGCATCAGTATCTGGGATTTTATGACGGACTGGCAGAGCAGTTTAAAAAAATGTCTGCCTTCTTTGCTGAGTTTTCTCTTTCCCGCGCTCTTTCTGCGCGGCCCCTGCAGAAAAACATTAGCCCGCTGGGACTTGTTGAATAAGACGAAGAAGGTCGTCGGCATCGGAGAGTTGGATAACCACGGCAGCATCGTAAAAATTGGTGTTGTAAAAGTATCGGTTTTTCCGTTCGAGCGCGCTTTTAAATTTGTGCGCACCCATGTCTGTTTGCCGGAGCCGTTGAGCGGCGACCACGTCCGGGATATCTCCCTGCTTTACGATGCATTGCAGTATGGCCGCTGTTATGTGGCCATGGAATACTTTCAGCCTGCCCGGGGGTTCCGTTTTACCATGACTGCAAACAAAGAAGAATATTTCATGGGTGATTCGCTGGAGCTGGCAAGAGAAGCGTCGCTCAGCGTCGTTCTTCCCGCACCGGCCTTGATAAAGGTAATCAAAGATGGTGTCCTCCTTGCCGAAGCAATCAATGACCGGTTGGTTCAATCCATCAGCCAGACAGGTGTTTACCGGGTGGAGGCATATTTGAAAAGATATGGAAAATACCGGCCCTGGATATTTTCCAATCCCATCTGGGTAAAGTAATCTCATTTTCTTTTTCAGCGGGCCGGTTTGTTTGATCTTGTCCTGTGCGCAGTATCGTGATAACTTTAAATTAAAGATGCGACTTGTAGCCTTACGGCCCTTAAGAATTTTAACCTTTTTAGCCAGTATTATTTACTTCACGCATATGAATGATCAACAGGACCGGCAAAAACGTTATCAGATATCTTCCCGTAAACAGGATTCGACGCTGCTTATTTGTCTGACCGGCGAATTCGGCCTCAACAATCTTCCGGCTTTTACCGGTGAAATCAAAAATTTATTCCGGCAGCAGAAGCCCGGAGCCCTGGACATAGACTTTTCAGGAATCACCTATTTCGACAGCGCTGCAGCTCTGGCGATGATTCAAATTCAAAAAGCCGCCGCCGCTGAAAACATAGTCTGTTCTTTTCGAAATTTAAACAATGAAACAAAAGGTATATTCAGCGTTATCTACGAAGAAGCCCTAAGCCGGGCGCCCTTGAAAGATGTAATAAAACGCGAAAACCTGGTGATGCAGATCGGCGATGCCTCCATCCGTATTTTTCAGGATGCCGTCAATTTTATAACTTTTTTCGGCGAACTTTTATTTGCCCTTGCCTACACTTTGCGTCATCCCCAATCTCTGCGGATTAAGGACGTTCTTTTTTATATGAAGCGGGCGGGAGTCGACGGCCTGCCGATCGTGGGTTTAATCAGCATGCTGATCGGGCTGATTCTGGCTTTTATGTCCTACCTGCAGCTGCGTTTAATCGGCGCCAATATTTACGTGCCTTCGCTGGTCAGTTTTGCGCTGATCAAAGAATTGGGGCCGATCATGACGGCAATTCTGGTGGCCGGCCGTTCCGGGTCGGCCTTTGCTGCGGAAATCGGCACTATGGTTGTGAACGAAGAAGTCGACGCCTTAAGCACCATGGGTTTTGACCCCGTCCGGTTTCTGGCCGTGCCTAAAGTGCTGGCCGCAGCTATAGTCGTGCCCGTTTTAACACTCTATGCTGATTTTTTTGGAAACATCGGGGGGCTGATAGTGGGTATAACGGGGCTTGATCTTACCGCCAACACCTATATTATCCAGTCTTTAAAAACGATAACGGTTTTTGACATCGTTACTAGTCTGATTAAAGCCGTGTTTTTTGCCGGAATTATCGCCGGCGTCGGCTGTCAAAAGGGATTTCAGGTGCGTGCCGGCGCGCAGGATGTCGGTAAGTATACGACTTCCGCCGTTGTTACGGCCATTTTTCTGATCGTTGTCGCCGATTCGATTTTTGCAGTAATGTTTTATTACATGAGGTAATACCCGCATGCATTTGCCGGATAATGAGCCGATAATTGTTGTTGAAAATGTCACCGTCCGCTTCGGCAGCAATACGGTTTTGGAAAATATCAGTTTCCAGGTGCACCGGGGGGAGATACTCGTTGTCGTCGGCGAAAGCGGCTGCGGTAAAACGACCCTGCTGAAAGCGATGATCGGCCTGCAGAAAACGACCGCGGGGAGAGTCTTTTTTCGCGGAATGGATATAATGGCGGCAAGTGAGGCCGAATTAAATAATTTTCGGCAAAATATCGGCGTGCTGTTTCAGTCCAGCGCCTTATTCAGCTCGATGACCCTCCGGGAGAACATAGCTTTGCCGCTTGCAGAATATACCAGCCTTGACGCTGACACAATTGACTTGATAGTTAAAATGAAATTGGGCATGGTGAACCTGGCCGGTTATGAAAATCATAGTCCGGTGGAGCTTTCCGGCGGCATGAAGAAGCGCGCGGGCATTGCCCGGGCGATGGCCCTCGATCCGCTCGTACTTTTTTTCGATGAATTATCCGCCGGCCTTGATCCGATTACGGCGGCGGAGCTGGATAATTTAATTCTCAAAACCAATGAAGCGCTGGGAACAACGATGGTGGTTGTCTCGCACGAATTACAATCCATTTGCAAAATTGCCGACAGGGTAATAATGTTGGATAAAACAACTAAGGGCATCATTGCCGAAGGCACTCCCGGCGATTTAAAAGAGAAATCCACGGACCCACGGGTACACAGCTTCTTTTGGAGGCAGGTGCCTGATAATAATAAACAGGATAGGTCTTATGTCCGGTAAAAGTTCAAAATTCTTAATCGGGTTATTTGTTATCGCCGGTTTGCTGATCGGCGCAGTGGTGATTATCTGGATCAGTGCATCTGATCTGCTGATGAAAGGCTCGACCTATGTCACCTTTTTTGATGAATCGGTTCAGGGGCTGCAAACCGACTCCGCCGTTAAATACCGCGGCGTGGAAATCGGTAAGGTGGACAGCATTAAGGTTGCGCCGGACTACCGCTTGATTGAAGTAGTTATGAAAATCAACCTGGCCGGGGAGCAGCAGAAGCACACATTTGCGCAGCTGAAAACGGCGGGCATTACCGGAATAGTTTTTATTGAACTGGACCGCATCAAACCCGGCGATGTGCTTGATTTCCAGACGGTTGATTTCAAAACTTCGTATCCGATCATCCCCTCCCGCCGTTCGGAAATCAGCCGGTTTTGGGCCGAAACCAATAAAATCATGCAGCAGATCAAGGAGATTGATTTTAAAGGAATTTCCGATCAACTGAAAAATGCGGGCAGGTCCATAGAAACTTTTCTTGCCGGCGGTCGGACTACTCAAATCATGAAAAATCTGGAATCCATGTCGGCCAGTCTCGACAAATCCGCCGCTAAATTAAATAAGACAATTGCCGAAGGGAAACTCGACAATGTTTTTCAAGAGACGTCGGCAACAATTGTCGAGGCCCGTCAGTTGATCAACCGTGCTCGCCAGGAAGTTGAGGCGCTGAATCTGGCCCAAAAAACGGACCGGACGGGAGCAATTCTGGATACACTGGATAAACGAACCAAATCCATTACCCTTGAGCTGCAGAACACGGCGGAGAATCTGCAGACTGCATCGGAAAATTTGCAGAAACTTTCGGAAAGCCTGAACAACAATCCGGCGGAACTGATTTTCAGCAAACCTGCACCGCCGCGAAAACCTATGGAATAACGGGGAGAAATTAAATGGAAAAATTTTCTTTGTTGGCGCGGCGATTCCGACCGAGGTTATTTGTTTTGCTGCTTTTTTCCCTTTGGGTTCTAATTATTGCCGGCTGTGTCCGCACCGGGAAGCCGCAGGCTCCGGTGGAAATGTATTTGATGAATTACCCGTCTCCGGTTTTCGCGGCAACCGATAAAATCGACGAGACAATTCGCCTCAACCGCTTCACGATCGCCACTGCCTACAACAGTAATTCCATGATCTTTCGTCAGGAGAATTACTCCTTTGATTCCTTCAATTATAACCGCTGGGCGGTCAATCCCGCCGATATGGTGGGTGATATGCTGCTGCGTGACCTGCAGTCAGCAAACCTTTTCCGCGCCGCTTTCTCCCGTTACGCCGTAGACGAAGGCCGTTACGTCGTTGCGGGGGGTATTGAAGAATTCTTTTTAAGGAAAGACAACAGCGGCAACGCTGCCGTGCTCGGTTTGAATATAACGCTCAAAGATACAAAACAGCGCGAAAGCACCAAAAGAATTCTGTTCCAGAAAAAATATTTCCGCGAGGAGGCGCTGACCGAGCAATCACCGCGGGGCTATTGTCAGGCCATGAGCCGGGCGATGCAGCAGCTTTCCACGCAGATCATCAATGATATTTATCAGGGCGTCAAAGTGTCTCAGAATGACGGGAAAAAATAAACAATACTGTGAAGTGTAAGGTCATGAAAGAAATCAATATCCGGACAAATTCGCAGGTGGAAATGATTGATATTACCGCCGCTGTGCGCGAGGCAGTGAAAAAGGAAGATGTCCGGGACGGCTACTGTATCGTTTTTACAACGCACACAACCGCCGCCGTCACCATCAACGAAAATGCCGACCCGGATGTGCCCCGCGATATCATCAACGCCTTGGAAAGGGCTGTTCCGCAAAATGCTTCCTACCGGCACAGGGAAGGCAATTCTCCCGCACATGTCAAATCATCGCTGGTCGGAGCGTCGGAAATAGTCTTGATTGACAACGGCCGGCTGGTTTTGGGCACATGGCAGTCCATCTTTTTCTGCGAATTCGACGGCCCGCGAAACCGGAAGGTCGTCGTCAAAGTCATAAAAGCATAAAGGGCTGAAAACTCCGAAGATACGGGGGAGGTTAATATGGGAAAAACCGAGATTAGCGATGTAAGTTCATGTATTCCTTCCGACAAATTATTCATCGCCTTTTGGAATGTAGAAAACCTTTTTGATGCGGAATCTGCGGACAGACCGGAGAAGCTGCGCCGAATGATCGGCAAAGACCTCACCGGTTGGAATGACGCTCTGCTCGATTCCAAGCTGGGTCAGTTATCAAAGATAATTCGCTCCATGAACTCGGGTGCCGGTCCGGATATTTTAGGGGTATGCGAAGCAGAGAACAGGAATGTGTTGATCAAACTGACGAAAAAAATTTTCAGCGAAGGCGGACGAAAATATCAGGTTGCTCATGCCGACGCCAGCGACAACAGAGGAGTTGACGTTGCCTTTCTCTATGACCCGAATATTGCCGGCACCTCGCCGGACAAGATGTTCCAGCATTGGATAATCAAGCGCTATGCGACACGCGAGTTGTTCCAGGTTAATTTTGCAATAGACGGGCGGACGATTGTCGTGGTCGGCAATCATTGGCCGGCCAGATCTGCAGGGCAGTATGAATCAGAACCTTATCGGATGACGGCCGGAGAAACGTTGTCTTATTACATCGAGCGTATTCAACAGGAGCTTGGCGATGATGTTGCGATAATTGTGCTCGGGGACTTCAACGATGAACCGTTCAGCCGTTCCATTACCGAATACGCTTTGTCGCTCAATGATCGTCGCCGGATGACGGAGGGGAAAAATCCTTATTTGCTGAACCTCATGTGGCCTATTCTGGCGTCCGGCGCCGGTTCGTATGTTTATGAAGGCCAATGGTATATGCTGGATCAAATTATGGTCAGTCGTGGAGTTGTGAATGGTAATTGCGGCTGGCAACTGCAGGGGGATGCGCAAATAGAAGCAGTTACCTTGATGTCATACCCCAAAAAAATCGGTCCGCGCCGGTTCGGTATTAAATCGAGTGAGAGAGACACGGCCGGATTCAGCGACCATTATCCGGTGAGTGTTACCCTGCAGCGGAAAAAATGACATCGCTCAAAATAACGATCAACGGTTATTTCCATCAAAGGAAAAGGGAGGCTTGGTCAGAGCCTCCCTTAATCTGAAGAGTGAAGGTTGGTAACCTTCTTAGTTAGTCTTGTTGTCGGCTAATCATGCCCGTTATGTTTAGTCGATACATGTAACTTGCCCATTATTTAATGCATGTACCATGCCAAAGACTCGGTTAATGTTGTAAGCTGTTGTTATTAAATGTTTATTGGCAATAATTGGCTTTATTTCTGTGAGAGGTAATGACGGTTTCCGGCAATAAATGTCGAATTACATTTTCGCACTTATAGAGAAATTGCTAATAATAACAGCCATGTGTTGTTCCGGCTGAATTATGCACTTGTTCGACAAAAATGTCGGTCATACCTGGTATTGAACGTTGCTTCTCTTTTTTGACAATAATTTTAGCCGTCATTAAATTATTAAAAAGATTTGACGAACCTGAGAAAATTATACTGAAGCACAACTTCAAAAAGAATAATAGAAAGGGGATGTCTTTATGGAAACAAGAAGAGAGAAAAAGCGAACAATTTTAACCATTCCGAGGAGCCTGTGGTTTAACAGAAAAAGCAGACTGGTGAATACTCAGAAAAAAACAAGGGTTAAAAGGGTTGCGCACAGGTAGAGAGTGTCGAGTGTCCTATGCTTTCGAGGAAACAGGTAAGTAATAGGAAAAGGAGGTAATTTAATGCCGATATTCATGATGTTCGGAAAATATAACCCGGCTTCGCTGAAGGATGTATCGCCGCAGCGGACAAAAAAAGCCGTCAGGATCATCGAAAAAAACGGCGGGAAGGTAATTTCCATGTATGCTCTAATGGGTGAGCATGATTTGGTTCTGACCCTGGATTTTCCGGATGTGGAAAAAGCGATGTCCACATCGATGTCGTTAAATATGCTGACGGGAATTACCTTTATCACGTCACCGGTTGTTGAAGTCGAAAAATTTGACCGCCTGATGTCCAAACTGGAAAATCTTTAGTCGAAAACATGCTGTCGCCGCTCCTCAAATAGCTTTGGCAATCGCCGCCGGAACTTCAACCTTTTCGTTGTTATAAAAAGCCCTTCAGAGGATTTTCTTCCCCTGAAGGGCTAAAACAAAATTCGCTTGTGCCGTTTTTTCTACTACTTGGAGCCACGATCCTTGAACATTTCATTTTCCCAGCGTTACCGTCACCGCTGGGAAATTACGTCTCTTGGCTAAATGCGTTTCCGGTAGCATGGCTCCTAACGGGCACTGTAGAATCTTGTTATCTTTAAACTAAGACTGATATTAACTGTTGTCAAGAGGACGTAAATTCATGTATGTGCTTTGCAGATGAAAGAAAAAAGGAGCTGGCGCGAAGGTATCCCTGATGAAGAATCGTAAATTATAAGATTGTTCTAGAGACTTCGCAGAAAGGTGGCACTGAAATTTCAATATGCTTATTAAAGCGGTTATATTTGACCTCGATGGAACGATAACGCAGCCGTTTTTTGATTTTGATGCGATCCGCGAGGAAATGGGTTATCCGCCGGAGGCCGAACCGATTCTGGAATTGATGAAAAAAATGACGCACCGGGAGCGGGAAAATGCGGAAAGAATTTTGCAGGTGCATGAGGACAGGGCGGTTACTGAATCGATATTAAATCCCGGTGCAAAAGAAACGCTTACGGAATTGCGCAGCAGAGGAATTCTGATCGGCGTCTTGACCCGCAACAAGCGTGATAACGCCGTTGCCGTCGCCGACAAGCACGGCTTGATATTTGACGCCATTGTAGGTCGAGAAGAAGGGCCGGTCAAACCCGATCCCTTCGGAATTTTTTATCTCTGCGAACAGTTTGCGATCAAGCCCCATGAATCGCTGGTTGTCGGGGACTATCTTTTCGATTTGCTCTGTGCCAGGGCGGCGGACGCAATCGCCGTGCTGTTGAAGAATCATCAGAAGGCCGGTGATTTTATGCACCATGCCGATTTTGTCATTGAAAAGATCGCGGATGTTCTCGATATTATCTATTGCACATAGAAATTACGCTTCCTGTTTTTTTACCTTCTGGAAAACGGAAAGCATTTGTTCGTGAATCCGGCCGTTGGACGCGAGAATATGCGGAGAAAGAAGGTTCCAGGGGCGGCCAAAGATATCGCTTATTTTTCCCCCGGCTTCTTCGATCATTAAGCACGCGGCCGCCGTATCCCAGGGGTTGAGCTTCAATTCCCAGAAACCGTCGAAGCGGCCGGCGGCAACATACGCCATGTCCAGCGCGGCGGCCCCGGCGCGGCGTATGGCCTGCACTTCTTTTGCCATGGTATTGAAGTTGTCGAGATTATTTTCCCTGCTGTCCCGAATATCATATGGAAAACCGGTGGCGAGCAGACTTCCGGTCAGTTCGCTTGTCTGCGATACGGCTAATTTCTTGCCGTTTAAGTATGCTCCCTCATTGCGCACGGCCACAAATGTGTCGTTTCGCGTCGGGTCGTACACCACGCCCAGTATAATCGATCCGTTTTTTTCCAGCGCAATAGATACACAGAATACCGGATAACCGTGAGCATAATTGGTGGTGCCGTCCAGAGGATCGATGATCCACCGCATGGTCGATCCGTCGAGGATTGCCGGTGATTCTTCCGACAGAATGCCATGATCCGGAAATTGGCGCCGGATTGCGCCAATGATTAAATTTTCCGACATCTTGTCGGCTTCCGTGACCAGATTGATATCTCCTTTGTAGTGTATCTCCAGGGAAGAATGAAGTTTTTCCATCAGCAATCCGCCTGCTTTGTGGGCTAAATCAACGGCAAAATCTTTCATCTGCTGCATAATATTTTTACTCCGATCCAGAGGTCTTGTTTAATTTTTGCACTTGCTTGTAATAAACTTTAGCGGGAAAATAAAGAATTAAAACAACAGGAATACTTTCATAAAAAGTTGCGCTTCCCCAAAATTAATGCTAGAGAACGCCAAATAAACATTTTTGTTAGAATTTTTTTATGACCCAGGAACAACCTGCGACAAAAGATTTTTTAGGCATCAGGGCAAAAAGAGAAGCTTCAGGGATGACGCTCAAGGATGTCTATGCCGTTACCCGGATAAGCATCGTCAATCTGGAAGCTATAGAAAACGGAGCTTTTGAGGATCTTCCTGTTCCGACGTATACGAAAAACTTTATTAAAACTTATGCCCGGGCGCTGGGTATGGATAGTAAGCCTATCCTGGACATTTACGAATCTTATCTGAATTCCCTGCAGACGCCGCCGCTGCCGGTGAAGCAACACGCGGAAAAAGAAAATGTCCGCGAAGAGGAAAATAAGCCGAATCAGCCGGAGCGAAAATCTCCCGTTGCCGGTAAAGGATCTGTTCGCTATAAAGCATACATAGGAGTGGCTGCCGTTTTAGGAATTGCCGCCGTTGCGGGTATCTTTGTATACCAGCAACAGCAAGTTCCACCGCTGGTTACCGGCATAGCGTCATCGACAGACCAGCCTGCCGGGCAGGTCACGGTCAGCACGCCGGCGACTGGGCCCGCAACTCAGGCCGTTGCTCCTGCAACTGCTTTGCCGGCACCGTCAGTGCAGACTACTCTGTCCGGCGCTGTACAACCTGTTGTCACGGAAGCAAATAAACAGGTTCCGGTGCAGCCGGGGATGTCGCAGCAAAGAGACGCGGCACCGGTGGAAAAAAAGCAAACGATCGCTGCCGTTGAAGGGGACGATGTACTGGTAATCAGAGCAACCGAAGAAACATGGCTGCGGATTAAGATCGATCAGAATCCACCCTTTCAAGTCCTTTTAAAGCCGGGGGAGGTAATTCAGCGCAAAGGCTCCGCAGTGGGAATGGATATTGGAAATGCCGGTGGAATAAAGGTGCAGTTTAAAGGAAAAGTTGTTGAAAATATTGGCAAGTCGGGCGAAGTGGTCCACTTGCAGCTACCATAAAAACGTGTCAAAGAGGTGAAAAATGTTTGGAATTGGTGTGCCGGAACTATTAATAGTGTTGGTAATCATAATAATTATTTTTGGCGTCGGCAAGTTGCCGGAAATTGGTTCGGCGCTGGGGAAAGGAATTAAAAATTTCAAGAAATCCATAAATGGTGGAGAGAATGATTCCGCCAACACACCCGCCAGAAAAGAGGAAGACGAGAAAAAGTAGTCGTCGCAGCGAATTGCATTGTGCCATTAAGTGAACTGATGAATGGAGTTGCCTGAAACAGCACCATTTCCGCTTGCGTCCGTCTGGCGAGAGAAACGCAAGCGGAAATATTCAATATTCAAACCTTCTTAAATCCTGCTATTCTTTGATTTTTAAACTATTTTGCAAATACTTTCTGAAAGTGTCGTAGTCGCCCGCAAGTTCTATTGCGCTGCCTTCGCGTTGGTCAATCCCCTGCATGCTTGGGGGCAGCTCCGGGGTGAATCCTAAAAGCTTCTTAACTTCTTCCGGGAATTTGGCGGGGTGGGCGGTTTCCAGGGATACGGCTAAATTTTTGTCTCCGGTGGCATTCCGGTAAGCTGTAAGTCCCGCCCAGCCGACTGCTCCGTGCTGTTCCAGAACCACTCTGTAGAGCTCATAAGTCTTTTTGATGGTTTGCCGGGTTTCTTCGTCGGTAACACTGACCGAGAAAATGCGCCGCCGCATTTCCTCTAGATCAGGATAGCCGTGGACAAAGCCCGCCCGATCGACGTTGCCGCCGTATAACTCAAAGAAACGCGCCAGATTGCTGGGATGGCCCACATTCATAGCATTGGAGATGCAGGCCCGCGACGGCGAAACCTTCCGGTAGCTTCCTGTCTTTAAATAAGAAGGGAATTCATCGTTTTCATTGGTCGGCATTACCAGTTTGGCCACCGGCAGGCCCATGCGGCGTGCGTATTCACAGCCCAGGGCATTGCCGAAATTGCCGGATGGTACGGAAAAGACAATTTGTTCACCGGGAACGGCAAGCTGCGCATAAGCATAAATGTAATAAATCATCTGCGGCAGGATGCGGCCGAAATTGATCGAATTGGCCGATGTCAGATTAAATTTTGCGAGTTCAGGGTCGGAAAACGCCTGTTTGACCAGATTCTGGCAATCATCAAATTTACCGTCCACGGAAAGCGCCTGTACATTGCCGCCGATGGTGTCGAGCTGCTTTTTTTGTCGCTGGCTTACTTCCGCCACCGGATAAAGAATAGTGACGTCAATGCCCGCGACGCCCTTGAATGCTTCACCAACGGCGCTGCCGGTGTCGCCTGATGTGGCTACAAGAATATTGAGCCTCTCTCCCTGCGGCCGGCAATGGCTCATCAGACGCGCCATCATCCGGGCGGCAAAATCCTTGAAAGATGCTGTCGGCCCCTGATCGAGCCGCATCACGTATGCTCGCGGATAGACTTCTTCCAGCGGCACCGGATAGTTATAGGCGTCCTCAACGACTTTCGTTAAAATTTCTATGGAAAATTCATCGGCCAGGAACGTCCTTGCTACAAGCAGAGCCGTTTCGCAGTAAGGTTTTCCCTTGAGGCTGTAGATATCATTTAAAGCAAGCTGCGGGATGATGTCGGGCACGAATAATCCTTCGTCCGGCGCCTGCCCGGCCAGAAGCGCTTCTTTGAAGGAGACGGAGCCGGTGAAAGGGGTAATTCCGGCGACATTATTTAAATTGCGATTGGTGCTGTAATATTGAATGGACATTTTTATCCTCTGATTAGGTTTTCTTTCTTTAAACTTATTGTGAAGAATAAATCAACGAAAAACAGGAGGCGTATCCGCAAAGCAACTGCAGCAAAAAATACAGTATTTCCGATTGGAAAATATAACCGCATGTGTTAAAAAAAGAGTGAAGAAGTAAAAGAAGTCGGCGACGTCGATTCAGATCATTTGAACGGAATATTTATCGTATCGGCTGGCAGCTTTTAATTCATGAATAGAGAATCGATTCTCATCAAAAAGCAAACACAGTTGAATTTGGCCCGGGTGATGGATCTCGCTGTGCCCGACGATTCTCTGCTTCTGCTTTTATACGGCAGCCCTGATCCCGATTCCATTGCCTCGGCGATGGCTCTCCAGGAACTGCTGCAGCGGACCTGCGGACTGGCCAAAAGTGTTATCGCTTCGACGGAGCCGCTCTCCCGGCAGCAGAACTATGATTTTATTTTTTCCATGCGGATCAATGTTCAACTTGTCAATAATGTGGATTTGTCTTCCTATCGATTAATCGCTCTTGTTGATGCTCAACCTTCCTTCCTGGGCGACCTGTTAGGCTCCCTGCAGCCGCATATAGTTTTCGATCATCATCCCCGCGAGGGTGACTGGCATGCGCCGGTCGAAGATATCCGCCCTCACTACGGGGCGCTCTCCAGTGTAATGACTGAGTATCTGCTTTGCGCCGGGTTGAAGGTGTCCCGCCGCCTCCATACGGCTCTCCTGTACGGAATTAAGACGGATACCGATAACTTTGACCGTGACACGATTGCCGAAGACATCAGCGCCTATACCTATCACTTGAAATATGCCAACATGCCGCTTATCCGCCGTATCGAGCTTAATCAGACTCCCTGCCGCTACTTGAAATATTTCAACCATGCTTTTCATCATATTAATAATTTTCGCGGCCGCCGCGTTTGTTTTCTGGGAAATATAGAAAGTTCCGATGCCTGCGTTCAGGTTGCCGATTTTTATTTGCATATAATCGGTACATATTATGTTGTCGTCGCCGGCATCGTTAAGGACAAATTGATAATTGTTTTTCGCGGCGACGGATACAGGCAGGATTGCGGGGCGCTGGCTCACAAAGCCTTTGGCTTGTACGGCAACGGCGGCGGACACAAAAGTGCCGCCCGGATGGAAATTCCCCTCGAAGTTTTAAAGCAGCATTTGAACAATGATTTGTCGCAGCAAACAGTTGATCAGTTTCTCATAAAAAACCTCAAAAGCGCCCAGAGAATGAAGCGCGAAAGAAGAAGTGATGAAAGACCCCGGGTTTAGAAAAGATACGGCTACAGGCCGCTACCTCGATCCTTTTAATAACTTTCAGGAAAAACTGGTCAATTTTGAGGTGCGCTACAATGCAGTCACCGGCGTATCGAGCCGCATTTTGCCGTATCGCGTCCGGATCATGCAAAAGCCGGACTTTGCCTGCTATCTGGAGAAATCACCGGAATCGCTGTGTCCCTTTTGCCCCGACCTTTTTGAAAAGCTGACGCCCAAATTTCCACCGGATATCATTGATGCCGGAAATTTTCAGCGTGACGGCGCTTTCTTATTTCCCAACGCTTTTCCGTGCGATCAGAATAATTGCGTCGCTCTATTTTCATCGCGGCACTTTGTCCCCCTCGATGAGTTGACACCATCCTTCATGCAGGCCGGATTCAAAGTTTGCGGTGACTATTTTCATCGCTTGGCGCAAATGGACCTGGGATATAAGTACTGCTCCATCAACTGGAATTACATGCCGCCGGCCGGCGGTGGAATGATTCATCCGCATTTGCAGACCCTGGTCGGGATGAAGCCGACAAATTATATGCAGCGTCTCCTGAACTGCGCTCAAAATTATGCCGCAGCTTCAGGCGGCAATTTATGGCGCAACTTGATTGTACTGGAAAGAGAAGCAAAGGAAAGATTTATCGGTTCTACGGGATGTATAAGCTGGCTGGTCAGTTTCGCGCCCAAAGGCATGGCGGGGGAAATTGATTTTATTTTCCAGGAAAAAACATCCTTTTTTGATTTGACGGAGGCAAATTTTGACGAACTTCTAGCCGGTTTGGCGAAAATATTCGGTTATCTGTATTTGAATAATTTCATGAGTTTCAACATGTCCCTCTACGCACCGATGATCAATGATAAAAATTTCTGGGTGCAGGGAACGATTGTGCCGCGTTTCGAAATTAATCCCCTGGGTACAAGCGACGTCAACTATTTTGAAAAGTTGCATAATGAAGTTATCTGTCCGGTTGTGCCGGAAGAATTATGCCGAGAACTGCAGCCCTGTTTCCGGTAAATAAAAAAGGACGGCGCTTTTGCCACCGTCCCCTGAGGAAATAAACCGGAAAAAACAATTGTTAATCTTTTTTGCCGTTAATTACGGCTTCCTGTTGCTGATTGACTGTATTCAGGAAGTTTGCAGCTTTTGCTTTTTCATCTTTTGACGGTGGTGCTAATGATGGATTTTTCCCTTTGTAGTCCGTTGCATACCATCCGGATCCTTTCAGGGAAAAAGAAGTCATGGAAACAAGCCGGTCAACCTTGCCGTCGCAATATTGACAGCTGTTCAATTCCGGATCGGTAATACCCTGGAATGCTTCAAACTGCTTGCCGCATTTCCGGCATTTATATTCGTAGATTGGCATAAATAGAAACCTCCTCCGTTAATACTTGTAATTTTAATTAAATAATTCGTAAATATTAAAACTGCTGCTGAAGCAGTCCAAAACTATGTCCAGATCATGATGTTTAACCGGCTGCAGAACGATCTTCGTCAAATTGTGAACGATCGCCTCTTCCCGTTCCTTTTCTTCCACGGATGCATCGAAATCAATTTCGCCGTTGCTGAAGCGCAAAACATGGATCAACTCATGGGTGGCGATATAAAGCATCAAGGGATTGAGCTTGATAAAGGAATTTGCCCTTTCTACCGCATCCAGAATGATATTGTCCTGCAGACAGATCCGATAAAAATCGAAACTTTCTTTGTCTGCATTGAACGACCGAGCCGGTCTTTCGTAAACATATTTACACAGGTGCGCGAAAGCACCTTCCTTTATTTCATGTTCTTCCAGATGGGCAAGGGTTTTTACATCATATCTTTTTCTTTTCAACTCCCCCTCGCTTATCCTAAAATTACGCGAAACCAGCTTTTCAGCATCATTAAATGCCTTGTTAGTAAACGGTATTTGCGTTGCGTTAAAATAGCGAGGCATAAAAAACCCAACAATTTTATTCAATGTGACAGCATTATATGCATTGATTCCTTTGCTGTCAACAGCGGGATGTTGAAATATTAGGCGAACTGGAGTAAATTTGGGGGAAATCGTTTGACATTTTTAAAAGTCGCAGATTATATCTTTCGGGAATTACATAACAAAACATTATGAGGATAAAATAATGCAACAGGAATCGGCAAAAATAAAAATCGGTGTGTTATACGGCGGCAGATCGGGAGAACATGATGTTTCGCTTTGCTCGGCGGCGTCGGCGGTTTTGGCTCTGAATACCAAAAAATACGAAATAATAGCCATTGGCATAGACAAAGACGGCAAATGGTATGTCCAGGATAAACCGGAAATAGT